>Ga0209711_10000212_pt1 | contig 58921 bp, 55 predicted proteins | sample ArcticOcean_MG_C_7_FD_187441 | JGI IMG/M metagenome (GOLD analysis project Ga0209711, IMG submission 187441) | Marine microbial communities from western Arctic Ocean - ArcticOcean_MG_CB11_88 (SPAdes) (version 2) | ecosystem: Environmental > Aquatic > Marine > Oceanic | place: Arctic Ocean... | reverse complement strand
AGTAATACATTGTCTGTGTTGCAGCAATATGTTATTGTTAGGAAATATAAGTAATCGAATTTTATTGATTAGGCAGGAATGGTCTTGCAACCCTTTCCTTAAATGTTTATGTCTTTATGAAATGAATATAGGGTCGGGGGTGCATCCCGAGACCCGCCGCATATCTTGATGGCCGAGGCTTTTCTGTTAAGAAAACAGGCTAAACGCATGTTTTTAAGAAAAGCGGGAAAAGGAGCGTAAGCGACGTATTCCCAGAGGGATTGATCCTCTTCGAGCAAAGCAAGAAAAGGGATTAATTCAAGGTTAACACAAAGTACATCTTTTATGATGTATTACCAACTTTTTACACGGAAGGATGGCCGAGTGGCTTAAGGCGCACGCTTGGAAAGCGTGTGTAGGGCTCAAACCCTACCGAGGGTTCGAATCCCTCTCCTTCCGCCATCCTACTCTCTTCGAGCTACGGCTGGCAGGCCATTAAAGGATGATGTTTTCTTTATACTCCCTGAGGGATTAGAACCCGATCAGACTGGTTCGACAAATGACGCAGAAACGATTCATAATCGTTTTGAGTAATTTGGACGCGTAGCGAAGCGGCAGCGCCCGAAGGGTGAGGAAAAGCGCTAAGAGCTTTTGTGAATTATAACTTCGTAATAAATTGAGCGAACAGCGAATTTAGAAAAATCTTGCGTTTGCAAGAGAGCAAAGCGAACGCCATCATCTAGAGTCCACCTAATAAAGTTCTTTCGAGCCAAAAAAAATAATCGTTATTTTTATAGTAGCAGATCATCCTTAATCTCAATAAAACTAGAAGAAGCGGCAATTAAAGAATCAGCGGTTAAGTTCCTTACCCCATAAATTTCAACCGAATTGTTAAAATTCTTTCTAAGTTTCTGTACCAATAAATCAAAATCACCATCCCCAGAAAGCAAGATAACTATGTCAGATTCCTGAGCGTGTTCAATTACATCAAGAGTAATACCAACATCCCAGTCTCCTTTCGCCGAGCCATCGCTTCTTTGGATATAGGGTTTTAATTTTACTTCGAATCCGATAGCGCGTAAAATATTCTGGAATTGTTTCTGTTTAGGATCGTTTCGAGAAGTTGCGTAAGCAAAAGCTTGAACGACTTTCCTATTTTTTGTAGCTTTAGCCCAAAAAGCGTTATAGTCGAAATTCTTTTGGAATTGTTGTTTGGTGGTGTAGTAAATATTTTGAACGTCAACAAAAATGCTTACGGTTTTCATGGTTTTATCTATTGAATTATACAAGTGCTACTAGTTGGCCCATTTAATGCACTTTCAAGTTTTCTAACGGATGCTTTGAGGTTCTCTTCTCGTACATAGCAGGAAGTTTTGGGCTCTGTTTTGGTGGTTTCTTCTTCACGGATTGCGTTTAATAAGAAGCGGCCTGTTTCTTTCATATTATTATTAACAATAAAATTGACGTTTTGATCAATTTCCTTGTCGTCTAATAAGAGCAATAGTTTTTTAGTAATATCATCATTGGAATTTTTCACTGTTAATATTAAAGGGGTATGGCCATCTTGATTCACCTCATTTCGATTGATTCCTGGGGTGTTTAATAAAATAGTTGCCGCATTGTCATTATTAGCTTCTATTGCGTAAGGCAGTAAAGATTCTGCGATTCTCCTTATTTTATGATCTAGGCGCCCTGAAAATTCTTTTGAAACTTTTTCTAAAACTCTACAACTTTCAGTTATGTGCTCAGGCGGTAATTTGGAAATAAGTAATTTTAAAACTGGATCTTTATCGTGTGAAATGGCGGCGTTAAGTATTATATTCTCTGATAGGCTTTGTTCTATCGGAGTTTCTATTTCGTTCATTTTTAACAATAATTCTATTGATTTGCAATATCCGGATCTCGTCGCGGCTAGAAGAAGTGTTATTGGATCTTCTAAGACTTTGGAGTTTACGTTAGCGCCGAGTTGTTGCCAAAGCCTGGCTTTGCCTTCGTGATTTTTTATTACTTCTTCGACCAAGGCTACGTCTTTTACGTTTTGAGTTAAGTCTGCCGGGTTAATTGTAATTGATTTATCTCGGATCCACCATTTTCCAGAATCTTCGGGATTTGGTGATGATAAATGGCGTTTTAAAATAATTTCTCCTGAATCATTTTGTTCTGCTTTTATTGAGCTTAATTTAAAAATATCGCCATTTTTATTTTTAATTCCGATGGTTCCGGGAAAGTTTATAGTCGCATATTCAAATAAATTATCAGTTCCATTTTTTAGAAATTCTTTTTCTAGGCCAAAATGTAGTTTATGTGAAATTGACTGATGTTTAGACCCAGAAGACACTACTATTTCAACATTTGATAAGGACTCTTCATCTTTAAGATCTTTTAATACTGCTCCGCAGAAGCATGATTCTATAAAAATCTTATCAGTGTTTTTGGCGCCTTTTTCTAGTAATGAAAGGGTCTGTGCGACAACTTGTCCGTCACTATCTTCATCTAATAGGGATTGATGAACGCTACGATTAGTTGGTTCTTCATCTTCTTCTCTTCCAAGATATGTTCCATGAGTGAAAAAGGTAATTTGTTCATATTTTTTATCAGGGCTAAGTTCCCCTGAGTAAAACTCGGCAACAGTTTTGGTTTCTAGTTGATGAGACATATCAAAATCAAGTAGTCTGGATGTGAGAGCAAGGTCTTGATAATGCACTAGCAATATATCAGTCTTCATAGTTTGAATATTTAAGTGTTACGATTAAAAGCGATAAGCTCCGCCAAACATCATTTCTAGGTCTGAAGAGTCATTTGAAAGTCCAAAATTCATTGCCCCGTCAATAGTGATATTCTTGGTTAAGGCGTAAACTACTCCAAAATCTAGAGTTTGTTGGAAATGTTTGCTATTTTCCGGGATTTGGCTGTGATAATATTCGATGTAGCCGGAAAGATTGTTGTTAAAGCTCTTCCCAATTACAAAAATATTAACAAAAACAGGTTTGTAATTTAGAGTGTCTGATCTTTTTAGGATAAGAGTTTGTGGGTTGTAAGTCAGGCTGTAGCCGTTTTTTAAGGCCAGCTCCATAGGTATTGAAATACCACCTTCATTGTAATTATTAGCTAGGTTATTGCTGTTAGTGGGAATCTTGAAAAAAGGAATTGCCGCAATTGAGAAATTTCCAGAATCATTACCGATAAAATTGTATTTTAGGCGTAGCGTGGTGTCGACAAAGCCATTGCTGCTTTGGGTACTACCGCTTTGGAGATCTTTTTGCTTTCGCCAAATTATGGGCGTGGTTATTATTTCAAACTCACTTGATTGCGTAATTCCGATCCTCAGAGCAGTTGAATTAAGGAATGATTGATTGGTGGTTCTTGAATCTGTCGTTTTAGTTTTGTCAAAAGAATAAAGGCTGGTTTCAATTTGGATACGTCCTGAATCGATGGTGTAAGAATTATCTGATTTACTTGGTCTCGCGGTAGACATATTGCGCATCTTGTCTTTTGGGACAGGATTAAATATGGAATATTTTGAGGCGATTGCGCTGTGGGAATTTAGTAAAATCCATATTGCGCAAAATAAACAGAGTTGGAGGATTTTATAAATCATATTTAGCCGATAATAATTTTATTTATTAGGATAATGGTAGTTTGGATCTTTTTTTATCTAAGGCAAATAAAGATGGAAAATGGTATAATTTGAAATTTAAAAATATTTTGATACCCTCTAGTTCGTTATAAGCTTTAATCACTAATAGAATATTAAAAAGAGTCTTCTAGATATTTACAAAATAGAAAGATGGGGTGTAGAGAAGTTAGAAAGAAAACCCAATGAAGCTGATGAATTGAGAAAGGGCCTGTCCTATAAATTCAAAAGATTGCTAGAATATGAATCAGAAGATTTTTCTAAGGATTTTGGGTTGGCAAAGAAAATATTGAAGGAAGTTTCTTTCTTATCTGAGAATCTGGATAGTGAACTTAACAGTCATTATTCCATGAGAGTTTTGCTGAAGGATATGGATATTTTGATTGAAAAAGCTAATAACAAAGTGCGCCAGATTTACAGAACACAAAAAACTATTGATAGCGTTTACAGGTCAAAAAGGCCTGAGGGTGATGAATCGGTTTCAGACATATTGAGAGTTGGATTCTTGAAAAGAAGAGTCAGGACTCAAAATGTGATTAGGCACGTAAGCAGAGTTAAAGTTGAAGTGTAAGAAATAAAAAAGATAAGAAGGAGCGAGTTCGCGCTATTTAAACATTCATATAAAAAGTATGACATAACTGATAGCCGAACAAAATTGCAGGCCCTTAAAACTGAAATTTCTGCGAGTATTTATGAGTTAGAAGGCGATATTTTTGCTTTAAACGAACTCTCCTACTAACGCTAATGCAGAAATTATCGCGGTATCGGTTTTTAATATTCTTGTTCCCAAGGATATTTTATGTAAATTTTCTTTTTGATACATTGCCTCAAATTCTCCTTTGCTGAAGCCTCCCTCGGGGCCGATCAGAATGACTATTTCTTTATTTTTTAATAGTTTTTTGGAGGTTAGGTCGGATAAAACTTTCAGAGCCCTGCCCTCCTCTTTCTCAAATAAAGTTTCGTCACACAGAATGTAGAGTTTGTTTGAGTCATCTTCTTTGAGAAATTTATCTAGTTTTTTTACTTCTTTTAGAGTTGGTACATCAGTTCTTTGGCATTGTTCGCATGCTTCCTTAATATTTACGCTAAAGCGTTCAGAATTGAGCTTGTCAGGGATTGTGTGCTGACTTATTAGCGGTTGGAAGTTTTTAACTCCCATTTCGGTGGCTTTTGTGGCGATAATGTCGATTTTGACGTTTTTTATTAGAGCAAAAGCGAGAGTTACGTTGGCTGTGTCTTTTTGTGGGGCGGTTTGTTCAATAGCTTTTAAAATCAGGGATTTTTTGTCTATTTGGGAGATTGAGGCTGAAAATTCGCCGTCAATTCCATTGAATATGTAGAGTTGGTCGCCTTGTTTTGATCTCATTACTTTTGTTAAATAATGAAAGTCATTATTGGTGATTTCAATTTCAAGATCAGGAGATAATTTTTTTGCATCGATAAAAAGCCTGATATTGTTGGTTTTAAGTTTCTTCATTTTGTGAAAATAACATTGCATTAGAAAAGTTAAGCGGCTATAAAGCCTCGCGTAAATGGTAAGATCCCTTAAAATACGGTGAGTAGTGGGGACCATAAAAAGTACTAAATATATTTAATGCTTATTTTTATTTGTTTAATAGCAATAATTTTTTCTTTGGCTTTCTTCCAAAAGGTCAAATACAGCAAGTTGCGCGCTAGCCTTACCAAGACTCCGGGAGTTTCCTCTTTGCCGGCTCATTATTCTTATTGTTTCGTTTTATGGTCGATTATCACACTTTGCATGGTGATGATAATTTCTGGTGGCGGCCTGTTTGGAGCATCATTGTCTGTCGTCTTAGTTGCGTCTTTACTGCTTGTAACAAATCAATTATTTCATAAAGGTTTTAATTCCAAAAAACATATTGAAGGTTTTGGTGTCGGTGTTCTTAGCCTAACTGCCGGTATTGGGATATTGATTACTGTTGTAATTACCGCTTCTATTATGTTTGAAGCATTAAGATTCTTTAAGTATGTTAATGTTTTTGACTTTCTATTTGGACTTAGCTGGAATCCTCAAGTAGCGATTACCAAAGATCAAGAAATTGGCGAAAGTGCGTTTGGTGTGGTACCAGTATTTTTGGGAACGATATTAATCATGCTAATAGCCATGCTTGTGGCTGTTCCTACAGGAATCATGGGCGCGATTTATTTATGCCTTTACGCAAAAAGAAAAACTAGAGATTATTTAAAGCCGATAATTGAGATTTTGGCTGGAGTACCAACGGTAGTGTATGGTTATTTTGCGGTGATTACTATTGCGCCGTTTTTTAAGAGTGTTTTTGCCTCCTTGGGTATTGATTTAGCATCTGAGAGTGCTTTATCTGCTGGTTTTGTGATGGGTGTGATGATTATCCCTTTCGTATTGTCTTTAACTGATGATGCTTTAAACGCCGTGCCTCAGGATTTAAAAGATGGCGCTTTGGCGATGGGAAGTACTAAGTCAGAAATGATTAAGAAAGTTGTGTTGCCCTCAGCAACACCAAGTATTGTCGGTGCAGTTATTTTGGCAGTTTCAAGGGCAATTGGTGAAACGATGATTGTGGTTATGGCGGCTGGTTTAGTGGCTAATCTGACATTTAATCCGTTAGACGCGGTGACCACTGCGACGGCACAAATAGTTACTTTATTAACTGGAGATACTGAATTTGATAGTCCAAAAACTTTGGCGGCCTTTGCTTTGGCGCTAACTTTGTTTATTTTTACCTTTCTTTTCAATATTATTGCTTTGATGGTGATAAAAAAATACAAGAAAAAATACAGTTAAATGGCACTTAAAAAAATTGAAAATTTAAAGAAAAGGCACCGCCAGGAAAAGAGGTTTAAAGCTCTTGGGATTTTGGCTATTGCTTTTGCTTTGGCCTTTTTGGTGATCTTATTTTCCATGATTATTTCTAAAAGCAGCGGCGCCTTTTTGAGAACGCAAATGGCGCTTGAAGTTGATCTTACTAAAGCTGAAAGTGTTGATAGTGTTAATTCTCGTCGAGTATTGAAAAAGGCTTTAAAAAGCAGATTTAAGACTGAGGGTTACTCGGAAGTTAATGATTTGTATCGGACTTTAAGTAAGCTTGGTAGGTGGGAACTTAATGATTATTTGGAAAGTGATGCAGAGTTAGTGGGCAAGAAAGCTGTCTTGTGGTTTAGTGCTGCGTCGTCTGTGGACATGTACATTAAACATGGAAATGAGGTGAACTTAAGTGAGAAACAAGTTGAATGGATTGATGATTTAGTGAAAAACGAGCAAATAAGAACGGTTCTTAATTGGAAGTTTTTTCAAAATGCGGATTCTAGAGAACCAGAAATCGCAGGAATTGGTGCCGGCCTTAAGGGTTCTTTCTTAGTAATGATAGTGTTCTTATTGTTTGCTTTTCCGGTTGGCGTTATGTGTGCTTTCTATTTAGAAGAATTCGCCAAGAAGAACAAAATGACTGACATTATTGAAATCAGTATCAATAATTTGGCCGCGATTCCGTCAATTATTTACGGTTTGCTTGGTCTGACTCTGTATCTGCAAATTATGCATTTGCCAAGGTCTTCAAGTATTGTTGGTGGAATGACTTTATTCATGTTGGTTTTGCCGGTTATCATTATTGCCACGAGAAATACGATTAGAACAATACCGGATTCAATTAGAGACGGAGCTGCGGCTTTGGGTGCCTCGAAAATGCAGATTGTTTTGCATCATTTACTGCCTTTGTCGATGCCAGGAATAATGACGGGAACAATTTTGTCTATTTCTAGAGCTTTAGGCGAGACAGCACCGCTTTTGATGATTGGGATGGTGGCATTTATTGCAGATATTCCTCAAGGCTTCTCGGATCCGACTACCGTGTTGCCAGTGCAAATTTATTTATGGTCTGATTCTCCAGAAATGGGTTTTGTTGAAAAGACCTCGGCGGCTATTTTGGTGCTTTTAGGATTTTTGGTAATGTTTAATTTGATAGCGATTATTGTAAGGAAGAAGTTTGAACGAAAGTGGTAGAGTTGTACCAATTAAATTCAATAACTGGTATTAGATGACTAAAATTGTTGGAATACTTAACCTTACTCCAGATTCGTTCTCCGATGGTGGCAAATTCGACTCAAAAGATGCTGCCCTATCCCAGGTAAAAAAATTAATAGATGACGGCGCTGATGTTATTGATATTGGTGCTGAATCAACTAGGCCGGGTGCCAAAAAGATTTCTTATCAAGAAGAATGGTCTAGGCTGCGAGGCATTCTGCCAGGCATTGTACAAATAGTTAAAAGCTCAGATAGGAAAGTTAAAACCAGCATTGATTCATATCATTTTGAAAATATTAAAAAATCCTTTGATGCCGGAATGGATATCATTAATGATGTAACGGGTTTAAGTGATGAGAGAATTGTAGATTTTATTGCTGCGAAGAATATTCAGACGATCTTAATGCATAATGAGAAGATAGAACCACTTGAAGGAGTGGTTTTGAACCAGCATCTAAATTTGACCAGCAAGATTTTTAGATGGGCTAGAGAAAAGATTAATTATTTAGAAAAAAAAGGAGTTAACCAAGAAAATCTCATTTTCGATGTAGGAATAGGCTTCGGTAAAGATACCGACCAATCAATGAGGATCTTGAAATACATACATTACTACAAATTACTAGGTCTACCACTTTACGTCGGTCATTCAAAGAAGAGCTTTTTGAAAGGAATAGATTTTAGTAATTATGGTAGCAACCTAGATGCAGGAGAACAAACCTTAATAATCTCCAAATATCTAGTAGATAGAGGCGTAGATTACCTACGAGTCCATGATGTAGCAGAACACTCCAAATCCGCAAAGAAATAATCATTTTAATGAACGCAAGGTCCGGGTTACAAACACCGACCTGCCTAACTCCGGTCTTTCCTCGGGCGGGTCGGGGGTTGCGCCCCCGACCTCATGTTCATACTTAAAATTGTTCTTTTTTGAATTTTGAACATAGTGTGCAGAATTCAGAATTAATTAATTTCGCCCTGCCCCTTGTAATTGACGAAGGACTTCTTAAATCTGCTCTAGAATTTTTTTTAACTTAAAATATTTAAACAATGTCAAAAGTAATTGGAATTGATTTAGGAACCACAAACTCATGTGTTTCAGTCATGGAAGGTAAAACAGCTAAAGTAATCGAAAACTCAGAAGGTGCGAGAACTACTCCGTCAATCGTTGGTTTTTTGGCAAATGGTGATAAAGTTGTTGGTGCGTCTGCAAAAAGACAAGCTGTAACTAATCCAGAAAATACTGTTTTTGGTATTAAAAGATTAATCGGTCGTAGATTTGAAGATGAAACTACTAAAAAAGATAAAGACTTAGTCCCTTTCAAAATTGTACCATCTTCTAATGGTGATGCTTGGGTAGAAATAAAAGGCGAAAAATTTTCTCCTAGTCAAGTTTCTGCTCTTATCTTAGGTAAGATGAAAGAAACAGCGGAAAGTCACCTTGGTGAAAAAGTTGAAAAAGCTGTTATTACAGTTCCTGCTTATTTTAATGATTCTCAAAGACAAGCTACAAAAGATGCTGGTAAAATTGCCGGTCTTGAAGTTTTAAGAATTATTAACGAACCTACCGCAGCTGCACTAGCTTACGGTTTAGATAAAAAAGAAGGACAAACAATTGCAGTGTACGATTTAGGTGGCGGTACTTTTGATGTATCGGTTCTTGAAATCGGTGATGGTGTTTTTGAAGTTAAATCAACTAACGGAGACACTTTCTTGGGTGGTGAAGATTTTGATTTAAGAATACTTAAATACTTATCTGACGAATTTAAAAAAGAGCAAGGTGTTGATCTTTCAAAAGATCCAATGGCGTTACAGCGTTTGAAAGAAGCTGCTGAAAAAGCAAAAATTGAGCTTTCTTCAACTCAAGAAACTGACATTAACTTGCCATACATTACTGCTGATGCTTCTGGTCCTAAGCACTTAAATGTTAAATTAACTAGAGCAAAATTAGAACAGTTAGTTGACGATTTAGTGCAAAGAACAGTTAAGCCTTGCAAAAATGCATTGCAAGATGCTGGTCTTAAAGCTTCTGAAATTGATGAAATAATTTTAGTTGGCGGAATGACTAGGATGCCAAAAGTAATTGAAACAGTTAAAGCATTATTTGGTAAAGAGCCAAATAAAAGTGTTAACCCGGATGAAGTTGTTGCAATTGGTGCGGCAATTCAAGCTGGAGTTCTACAAGGTGACGTTAAAGACGTATTACTTCTTGATGTTACTCCTTTATCTTTGGGTATCGAGACTGCGGGTGGTGTATTTACTAAATTAATTGAAAGAAATACTACTATCCCTACTAACAAGAGTCAGGTTTTCTCAACTGCGGCGGATAATCAATCTGCAGTGACTATTAAAGTATCCCAAGGTGAGCGTGAAATTGCGATTCACAATAAAGTTCTTGGTGAATTTAATTTAGAAGGAATAGCTCCTGCACCTAGAGGAATGCCACAAATTGAAGTTATCTTTGATATCGACGCTAACGGTGTTGTGAATGTGTCTGCTAAAGATAAAGCGACTAATAAAGAGCAAAAAATTACTATTCAATCTTCTGGCGGACTGTCTGAAGAAGAAATTGAAAAAATGGTTAAAGATGCGGAAGTTAACGCCGAAGCGGATAAAGCTAAAAAAGAATTGGTTGAAGCGAGAAATCAAGCTGACAGCCTAGTTTACCAAACTGAGAAATCATTAGGTGAGCATGGTGATAAGGTTGAAGCGGAAACTAAAAAATCTATCGAAGATGAAGTGCAAGCTTTGAAAGATGTATTAGCTAAAGAAGATGCAACTCCTGAAGAAATTAACGCATCGGCTGAAACTTTGACTAAAACTTCAATGAAGCTTGGTGAAGAAATTTACAAAGCTACTCAAGCTGAAGGTGGAGATCCTGCTGCTGACGGCCAAGAAGCTTCTGCTGCTGATGAAAAAGAAGAAAAGGTAGTTGACGCTGAATATGAGGAAGTTAAAGAAGACGACAAGAAAGAAGATGATAAAAAAGAAGGCAATAAGTAATTAAATAATTACTAATGCTTTAAGTGTCCGCTCCCTTTTGGGGTCGGGCACTTTTTTTATGCTTCTTTTACTTCTGAGGTCTTATTTAGGTCAATGTTTAGGACTAGACCAAAACCTATCATCATTGTGGCCATTATGGTCCCGCCATATGAAATGAATGGCAAAGGAGCGCCAACTACGGGAATTAAACCGATCACCATGGCGATGTTGACGAACATATGTAAGAAGAATATGTTCATGACACCCATTACTAATAATCTGCCAAATTGATGTTTTGTATTGGTCGCGATTCTTATGCCGATAAAGATAATAGCCATGTAAATAGCTATTAGAGATACGCCACCAATTAGTCCTAACTCTTCAGAGAGCATAGTGAAGATGAAGTCGGTTTGTTTCTCTGGAAGGAAGTTAAGTTGGCCTTGTGTCCCTTGTAAGTAGCCTTTACCTAAAAATCCTCCGGAGCCGATGGCAATTTTGGATTGGATAATATTGTATCCGCTCCCAAGCGGGTCGCTATTTGGATTTAGGAAAGTTAGGACTCTTTGTTTTTGGTAATCATACAACATGAAATTCCATAATAGAGGTATGGCAATTAAGGCTGAAATTCCAGCTGATACGAATATCCACAGTCTAACTCCGGCAAGGAATAAGATGGATACGCCAGTTATTAGTAATATTGAGGCTGTTCCTAAATCAGGTTGGTGGAAGATGAAAAATACGGGCACAATAATAATTAATACAGGGATAATTAGATTTTTGATTTTTGTTATTTGGTCGGCTTCGATAGAATAAAAATATTTGGCGAGAGCGAAAACGGTGAAGACTTTCATTATTTCAGAGGGCTGTACGGTTATTGGGCCTAATCTGAACCATCTAGTAGCCCCCATCGCGTTATGTCCTGCTAAGTCGACTATTATTAATAAAAGCAGATTTGCAGCGTAGAGGTAATAGCAAGACTTATGGATCGCCTTAATATCAGTTAGGGCAATAAAGATCATGATCGGGAAGAATATCGTAAAGAAAGTCATTTGTCTTAATAACCATGGTCTGAAATGGCCGCCTCCTGCAGAATACAACATTAGAAACCCGACAAAGGCTAGCGTTATGATTAGAGAGATAAGAGGCCAATTAAGGTTCTCTATTTTGTAAAATATGTTATTCTTAGATTGATTTTGGCGCATAATAAGAGATAGGAAATGGTTAAAAGTTAATATAGAGGGTTGTTGTTTAAATTATGTAATATTAACTTGGCCGATATAATTTAGAATTAAATTTAATAAATGGTATAATAAATATTTGAATATAATTTTCTTTATTTAAAACCTTTTTTAATTTAGATAGCGTCGACACTATCTAAGTAATCGCAAGCAATTTTGTTTTTTAAGCAATGGTAGGCAAAAAACCCGAGAGAAAAGAGAAGAAAGCTCAGCTAAAAGTAAAGAGTTGGTACTCAAACCGATATCAGCTGGTTATTGTGCAAAGAAATATTTTGCTACTTCTTACCATGATTTCAATGTTCTCGGTTGTTGTTTCGGTTTTATTCGTAAAACACGTTATGTCGGCTAAGTCTTTAGAGCCATACGTTATTGAGGTTGAGAGAAAAACGGGAATTGCCACGGTGGTTGATCAAACCACAACTCAGAGATTTACGGGTGACCAAATGATGAGAAGATATTTTCTTAATAAGTTTGCTCACGCTGCCCTTGGATATGATCACAAAACCTACTTAGATGATAAAGAATTGGTTAAATTATCTTCTACTCGTGGTATTTATGGGCAATATGCAGGTAGAATCAACCCTAGGTCTTTAGGAGATTTCTCTAAAATAAATATTAGAATTAGTTCTATTCAATTCCTTGATTTTAATACAGCAAAAATAAGATTCATTCAGCAAACAATAGTTAAGGATAAAGAAAAAAAAGATAATAAGATTGTCGATATCAAATTCCATTATTCGCCGGATATTAATATTTCAATGGAAGATAGATTGATAAATCCTCTAGGTTTTCAGGCTTCACAGTTCTTGATCACTGATGAGCTTTACGATTTAAATTAAAAATTACGTAATTACATAAATGTTGTTTATTGGTAAAAAATTAAAGGTTGTAGCGTTTCTTATCTGCTGGCTGCTAGCTTTTGCCCAATATTCTTTTGCTCAAGCTCCAATTACAACTGATTCAAGAATTAGAACTCTTGTTTATAACGCTAATGAAGTCTACGAGCTTAAATTCTATTACAATTACCAGTCTTTTATAGAATTCTCTCAAGATGAAGAAATTGAAATGATTTCAATAGGTGAATCCTTTGCCTGGCGCTTAACTCCTGCCGGGAAAAGATTATTTATTAGGCCATTAGAAATAGCCGCGCATACTAATATGACAATCATTACTAATAAGAGAACTTATCATTTTGACATTAGATCTGACGAATTTAACGGCAAGGCAGATGAAGATTTAGTTTATACTGTTAGGTTTTTCTATCCTCAAATTAATCAACCATTGCCGATTCCTCCACAATTAGTGGTAGCAAATATTGCCGCTCCCCCAATTCCACGTCCAGTTACAGCAATAGTTAAGACTCCTATCCCAAGTGCAGATGTTTCTGATAAGCTACCATCAGTAATTGAGAGAAACCCTGAAGGCCATCAGTTAAATTTTGATTATAGTTTGGCTGGAAAGTCCGATGATATTGTGCCTTTAAAAGTTTATGATGACGGGCAAGAAACTTACTTCCAATTCGCAAATGATAATTTGGTTGTTCCAACTATTAGTTTGGTTGACCCTAACGGTAATGAAACTCCGCTAAGATACTTATTAAAAGATAATTACGTATCTTTGCCTGTCACTGGTAGGCAGTTCACTTTGAGGCTGGCTGAGAGCTTGTTATGTATTTACAATAACAAATTATTAACTGCTGCAGAAAAATAAATAGAAGCTACGGAGTTAAGACAAGCTTATTATCTGAGAATTCATATTTTTTAAACCTTTTCAGGAAATTTATCCCCATTAAAGAGTTATTCATTCTTCCCTGGTTCACCGAGGCTTTAACATTGTCGAATTCTAGATCGGAAATTCTGATATGGTCTAAATTAACTGAGGCGCCGCGAGATATTCCATTAGCTGTGTGGTATCTTTTATTAAAGATTAGCTTATCGATATTTATTCCCACCTTTTTTGCATCTCTTAAAGACAAGGTTAAATCTGTTGCTCCTGTATCCACCATTAATCTGACTTTTTTATTATTTATGAGAAGATTTACGTAGAAATGGTCTCCAATTGATGAATTTATAGTGATGCTACCATTCTCATCTAGTCTGGCACTGCTAGGGTTAAGTTCACCCGAAATTTTATTGGTAAAGCCTTTAAATTCTGACCGATAAGAGTAAACAATGACAAGAACTAGTGCGATTCCTAGCCAATAAGCGCTGTAGCGAATGATCTCTTTGGCCTTTATTGTCTTACTTACGGCAAGGCCATAAAGCAAGAAACCTAAAAACACTCCCAAATATATTAAGTTAGCCCAATTTTCTTCCATAATACTACTTTAGTAACTGTTTTAGAGTTTTGATAACGTAAAGATTCTCTTTCTGTTTCCCTACAGTCATTCTGAGGCACGTCGGTAGATGATAAGCACTCATTTCTCTTAATATGATACCCTTTTCTAGTAAGGCATCATTAACTTTTCTAGCTATCGTTGTGTCCTTAAAGTCCAAGAGAATAAAATTAGCTTGAGATGGATAAGTTTTAATAGCTGGGATTGATGATAGTTCCTTATCAATAGTTTTTAGCCATTTTGTATTATGCTTTTGCGATTTTTTAAGGAATTTATCATCTTCCAAAGCTGCCAAAGCCGCTTTTTGTGCTGCTCCGGAGACATTAAATGGTCCTCTTACTTTGTTTAATATGTCAATAATATCTTGCGAAGCATAACACCAACCTATTCTAAGTGAAGCTAGGCCATATATTTTTGAAAATGTCCTGGTAACAATAACATTCGGATGTTTTTTTACTATTCTTGTCGCTTTTGGATAATCTTTTGCTGTTACAAGTTCTTCATAAGCATGATCCAAGACAATAATAATATTTTTAGGTGTTTTACTTACCAATTTATCGATTTCAGAGTCACTAAGATATGATCCAGTAGGATTATTTGGGTTGGCGATAAATATGATCTTAGTTTTCTTGTTAATCAGCTTTAATATTGCGTCTATGTCAGTCTTAAGGTTCTTTTCATCAGCTGCAACTGGTTTTGCACCTACTCTTTTAGCCGAGATTGGATACATTAGAAATCCGTGCTTACTATAAATGATCTCGTCATTTTGTGAAGCATAAGCTTGTGCAATTAATGATAAAATTTCATCAGATCCTGCACCACATACTATTTGGCTAGTTTTAACCTTATTCTTCTTGGCTAAAGTACTGCGCAGTTCAAAACAATCTCCGCTAGCGTATCTAAAGACATCTTTACTATGTTTCTTATACTCTTTCAGAGCTTTAGGGCTAGATCCAAGTGGATTCTCATTAGAAGATAGCTTTATCACTTTCTTTAATTTAGAAATTTTAGACTTGCCAGGTTTGTAACTTTCTATGTTACTTAGATACTTATTAGCTACTGGAATCATGTTGCATTTAATGTTGCCTGTTTCACGTGAAACAATTATTATTTAACTTCAATTTTCGCAATGAATTGTTGAAGCTTATTTATATCGTAAAATTTTAAGGTTACTTTACCCTTATTAAGAAGTGAATTATATTTGATTTGAGCCTTTAGACCACTATTCCTAGAAATTACTTCTTCAAAACTAGTTATATAATCATTATTGAGATATTTGGTTTTGGAGTTTGCCGTGATCATCATAGGCAAATTACCAGCGGCGTTTGTTTCGAACTTTTCTAGCCTTAATATCTCTTCAACTTTCCTAACACTTAATTTATTGGCTATAATATCTTTAACCAACTGCTCTTTATTATCAGCTTTAATAATAGCACGAGCATGACCCATAGTTAACTGGTCATTATTTAGTAAGTCTTGAATATTTTGTGGCAAAGTTAGTAATCTCAAATTATTTGCTACATGGCTTCTACTTTTTCCAACTTTTTTTGCTACTTCTTCTTGTGAATATGAGAATTCTTTCATAAGTTTTTTGTAGCTCTTAGCTTCTTCTACAACGGTTAAGTCGGATCTTTGAACATTCTCAACGATAGCTAGTTCTAAAGCTTGATGGTTATTAAGTTTCTTAATAATTGCTGGAATTTCTTTTAAACCAGCTTTCTTAGAAGCTCTAAACCTTCGCTCTCCAGCGATAATTTCGAATCCGCCTTCTGCTCCAACTTTTCTTAAAATAATTGGCTGTAAAATACCATTTTCTTTTATCGAATCTGCTAGTTCGTTAATCTTGTCTTCATTAAATTCCTCTCTCGGCTGATATTTCCCAGCTTGTATTTTGGTTATTTTGACCAGTCTAATATTGTCTACGGGTGATCCTTCTTGATCAAGGATACTGTGAGAGGATTTGCTCTCCCCAATTAATGCTGATAATCCTCTGCCTAGTTTTCTTTTTTGATTGTCCATTTTCTCTTTTGGTTAATTTAACTATGTTTCACGTGAAACATTTGCTTCTTTGTTCATTCTTCTAATTATTTCTTTTGATAGTGTAATATATGCCTTTGCACCCGTTGACTTAGGATCATATAAAACTCCAGGAACACCATAAGAAGGAGCTTCTGATAGTCTCACATTTCTTGGAATAGATTGTTTAAATACTTTATCTTGTAAATACTCTCTAACATCAACTTCAACTTGCTCGGTAAGATTATTCCTTCTATCTCGCATAGTTAAAATGATACCAGATATTTTTAAATGCTTATTCAGATTATCCTTTATTAAATCAAGTGTTGTAAGTAAATGACTAAGTCCTTCCAAAGCAAAGAACTCACATTGCATTGGTATTAATATAGATGTGGAAGCAGTTAAAGCATTTATAGTTAATACTCCTAAAGATGGTGGACAGTCAATAAAAATATAATCAAAATCATTTTCTATCTCTTTTAATGCGTCATTTAAAAGATACTCTCTTCTATTTATGTTCGCCAACTCTACCTCGCAAGCAGATAAATCAACTGTAGAAGTTATGATCTGTAAATTCTTAATTCTGGTGGGTATCAAAGCTTCTTTTGGTTTACACTCATTAATCAAAACTTCATAGATGGTTTTTTGTCTTTGAGATTGCTCAATGCCAAAGCCAGTGCTTGCGTTACCTTGAGGATCAAGATCTATAACTAAAGTTCTTTTTTTAAGTAAAGCAAAAGTAGTGGCAAGGTTTATGGCTGTAGTGGTCTTTCCAACACCGCCTTTTTGATTAACCACGGAAATTATTTCAGCCGTTTTCTTTTTTGAAGACATATTTAAATCTGTTTTAAATGTTTCACGTGAAACATTTTGTTCTCGTTATCATAAATAATTCAGTATTATGTAAATTATGCAAGGTAATATTTAAATAGTTTAAATATTAGCTTGAGTTTATGTGATAGTTTTCGTTCTGCAGGCACCAAATGTTTCACGTGAAACATTTACCTTTTATCTTTGAAAAACTTTTGAAGGAGTTTTTTGGATTCTTCTGAGTTGATACCTGAATAGATCTCTGGCTTAAAATAAGAGTTATCTTTGTAGAGTGTTTGATTACTTTCCACACATCCAAACTTCTTATCATCAAGGCAATAAAAAATACGCTTTATCTTCGCTAGCGATATTGTCGCTGTGCACATTGCACATGGCTCAAGAGTAATGTATATGTCACAGTCATCTAATCTGGGTGTTCCTAACAGTTTTGTAGCTTCTTTGATTGCAAGCGTCTCTGCATGAGCAGTTGGATCATTTTTAGATATGACTAAATTATGTGCTTTGCTGATAATCTCATTATTTCTCACAATCACTGCTCCCACAGGGACCTCATCTTTTGCAAAGGCTTTTTTAGCCTCGTTAATCGCCTCTAATATATATTTATTCTGATTCACTGGCTGGGGCTTTCTTAAATATTTTGAAGAAATTCTTAGTTGTTTGATCCGCAATTGTTTCACGTGAAACATTTTTTAGTTCAGCTATGCAATCAACCACATGAGAAGTATAAGCTGGTTGATTGATTTTTCCTCTATGAGGAGTCGGTGCTAAATAAGGAGAATCCGTTTCAACAAGTAAATATTCTAGTGGTACTTGTTTAACAATCTCTTGTAGAGCAGTCGCATTCTTAAATGTAACTATACCAGAAATAGAAATATACATTCCAAGATCTAAGGCTTTTTTAGCTAAATCCGGTCCACTTGAAAAACAATGGAGTAGTGCAGGGAAGCTTTTTTCTTTTTGCTGTTCTTGTAATATCTGAATCATGTCATCATCTGCATCGCGACTATGAATGATTACAGGAAGGTCATTTTGTTGAGATGCTTTTATATGTTCAATGAATGATCTCTTTTGCAATTCCATATGTGTTTTATCATGAAAGTAATCTAACCCGGTCTCACCAATTCCGATGATTTTTGGATGTTTGCATATCTCAATTAATTTATCATGGCCAATCTCTTCTTCTTCTTGCACATTACATGGATGAATCCCGGCAGATGCATAGATAAAATCCTTCTTTTGAGTGTAGGATAAAATTTGATCTAAGTTAGATATTTTTGTTGAAATAGTCTGTAAAACCTTAACATTCAGTTCTTGGCAATTTTGTAGGATTGTATCCAAGTAAATGCCTTTTTCTTCTATTAAATCAAGATGACAATGTGTGTCTACGATGTAAGTCATTTTTTTTATTATTATATTAAATGTTTCACGTGAAACATTTATCTCAATTTAGCCAAGTAGAATTGCTAGTGCTAATATCATACCAAAATAAATATTCTTTTTAAAGGTAGATAAACAACTTTGAGGGTTTTTATAATCGCATTTTATAATTAATTTATTCAAATAAAGGTCAGCAACTAATATTGCTAAGTAATACTCCCATTTCAAACTTAGAGAATATCCCAGCAACATTAATAGGAGGAACATAACGAAATTTAGTGATTTTAAAATGGTCTCCGGATTATCTTTAAAAATTAAAGTCGTAGATTTTACACCAATTTTAATATCATCCTCAATATCTTGAAACGCATAAATCGTATCATAAATTATAGTCCATATAATTAAGGCTAAATATAAAAATATTATTTCTGCACTTACCATATTCAAAATTGCGATAGGTGCAATTATTGCTCCGATGTTAAAAGTTAGCCCAAGAAAGATTTGTGGAAAATAAGTTAGTCTTTTCATTAGCGGATAAATCAAAACCAATATAAAGGATAATAAGCCCACTACAACGGTTTTACTATTAAACTGGAGTAATATGACCAAACTTGGAATTAATAGTGCGAGAGTAAAGACTATGGCGGACTTTTTTGACACCTCTTTATTAGCAATTTTCCTATTTTTTGTTCGAGCAACATTACTATCAAATTTACTATCTAAAATATCATTTATAACACATCCGGCAGATCTCATCAAAGCTGACCCAAAAAAGAACAATATAAGGTAATATATAATATTTGGATTGTTGTTAGGGTATTTAAGTGATAGCAGAGTGCCAAATAAGCAAGGTAAAAACAGTAATAAGATGCCAGCTGGTTTGTCTAGCCTAGCTAATTTGAGATAGTTTTTAAAATTCATTTGAAGTTTTGTAAGTTATGTCTAGAATCTTGCTAATATACGAATTTTAACAACCTATCTAAATTAATTCAACAATGCAAAAATTACTTATTGCTAATAGAGGTGAAATAGCTTGCCGTATTATAAAAACATGCCGCAAACTAGGAATTAAAACTGTCGCAGTATATTCTGACGCTGACACTAACTCCCTTTTTGTTCAGATGGCTGACCAGGCTGTAAATATCGGCCAAGCTCCTTCTTCACAGAGTTATTTGTCAATAGAGAAAATATTAGACGCCATCAAAAAAACCGGCGCTACAATGGTTCACCCGGGCTATGGTTTCTTATCAGAAAATAAAGATTTTGCTAAAGCTCTAAAAAAAGAAGGCGTAATATTTGTTGGTCCTTCAGTTCACTCAATTGAGAAAATGGGTGACAAAATCGAATCAAAGAAACTAGCGGCCAATGCGTCTGTCAGCACGGTTCCTGGTCACATGGGTATTGTTAAAGATGGAAAAGAAGCTACAAAAATAGCTATAGAAATTGGTTTCCCAGTAATGGCAAAAGCTTCTGCCGGTGGCGGTGGAAAGGGAATGAGAATCGTATGGAAAGCTGAAGACATGGAAGAGGCTTTCATCTCCACAACTAATGAAGCAAAAAATAGTTTCTTAGATGACAGAATATTTATAGAAAAATACATCGAAAACCCACGTCACATTGAAATCCAAATAATTGCCGATCAGCAAGGAAATACAGTATGTTTAGGTGAAAGAGAATGTTCAATTCAAAGAAACAACCAAAAAGTAATTGAAGAAGCGCCAAGTCCATTTATCGATGAAGAAACAAGACAGAAAATGTATGCGCAATCAATAGCTCTAGCCAAAGAAGTTGGATATTACTCAGCTGGCACAATTGAATATATCGTAGACAAAAATAAGAATTTCTTCTTCTTAGAAATGAACACGAGACTACAAGTAGAACATCCAGTCACAGAACTTATTACAGGTGTCGATATAGTTGAATTAATGATCAAAGTTGCACAAGGAGAAAAACTACCTTTCAAGCAAGAAGACATTAAGCTTAATGGCTGGGCAATGGAGTCAAGAATATACGCCGAAGATCCAGCGCGCGGTTTCCTACCATCATCTGGAAGAATCAATTTATATATAGAGCCAGAAACTAGTGAAAATGTAAGAGTTGATACAGGTGTTTATGAAGGCGGAGAAGTAAGCATGTTCTACGATGCCATGATCGCTAAATTATGTACTTATGGTAAAGACAGAAAAGAAGCCATAGCTCACATGAGACACGCTCTAGAAAGCTACGCAATTGGCGGTGTATCGCACAATATTAGCTTCCTTGAAACCATCATGAAAAATGATCGTTTCGCTAAAGGAAATATCACAACAGCATTCATCAAAGAAGAATTCCCAGCCGGTTTTTCTGGTAGTGAGCTAGATTCACAAGCAGAAGAAGTTTTAATTGCTAGTGCAATGGAAATATTCTTAAAAAACTACGAAAGAAACTCCCACATGACTGGGCAACTTAGAAACAGAAAAAAACAAATTTCTGAAAGATGGGTAGTCATGATTGACGACAAATCATATCTAGTAAAATTAGAGGACAGATCTGAAGATGAAATGTCACTGACTTGCAACAATAAGAAAATAAAACTAAGCAGCTCATGGAATAATGGCGAAAAACTCTTCAGAGGAAAAGTTAATGGCCGTAATGTAGGCGTAAAAATCAGAGAAAACAACAATACCGGCAGCTATTTAATGCAATATTCCGGTCTAGACGCATTCGTAAGCGTTTATTCCCCAAGAACTGCAGAATTGTCTAAATTCATGCCAAAATTCGAGAAAAACGCTAAACCAACAAAGCTAACTTCTCCAATCACAGGAAAAATCATCCGATTCAAAGTGGAAGAGGGCGAAGAAGTAAAGGCCGGACAAGAATTAGTAATAATAGAAGCTATGAAAATGGAAAATATTATCAGAACCGATCATGATATAAAAATAAAATCCATCAAATTCAAAGAAGGCGAAATAGTAGGAATAGGCCAAGTCGTAATCGACTACGCCTAGTCCTTCTACTAGCTCTACACCACAAAAAACCCAACACACACCAAGAAACCTAACCAAACCCCATGACAAACAAAATCACGCAAAGCGATATAGCCATCTATCAAGGCGAAGATGGCCAATTCTCATTTAATGTTAATGTTTTTGATGACACTGTCTGGTTGACTCAGAAGCAAATGGCAGATCTATTTGATAAGAGTGTTAAAACAATTAATGAGCATATCACCAATAGTTTTAATGATGATGAAGTTGAAAAAACATCAACTATCCGGAAATTCCAGATAGTTCAAAAAGAAGGTAGTAGAGACATTTCTAGAGCGGTGGAACACTATAACTTAAATGTTATTATATCGGTTGGATATAAAGTTAAATCCAAAAGGGGAGTGCAGTTTCGTAAATGGGCAACAAACATCTTAAAACAATATATGCTTAACGGCTACGCTGTTAATGATATCAGAATAAAACAAATAGAATCCTCAATAACTGAACTAGTCGCCTCCAACAAAATCCAAGAAGAAGAAATCACAGAAATTAAAAACTTATTAAAAAGATTAATAGATAGACCAATAATAATCCAAAACCACCATCAAATTAATAATAATGTATCACTTGGAAGCAAAGACCTAGAAACAAAAATCACCCACCTAATAGATAAACTAATCGAAGACCTAAAAGACAATAAAAAAGCCTACTCAGTTAATGTGATATTTTCGATATTTTTTTCTGAAAGGTTGCGGATTTTGTCAAGAAACCTTACCTCCATTCTAAACAACAGATCTCTGCCAGAAAATATTTCCACTGGAGTTGATATTTTACCATTATTTTTAGAATTTTCTTCTTTTAGATATTTAACATAGTTTTTGCATATGTTATCAATGTTTTCATATTTATATTTGCTAGGATCAAAGGCGTTAGCAATTGATATATTTATAAAAAATATTATAAAAATTAAAGTAATTTTACTTATCATTGCCAATCTTTTGATTAAAAAATTAAGGGTAAGGTTTAGTATACTTATTGAGACAGGTTGTTTGAATAATAAATTTTCTGTATTTTATTTATCAATTAAATCATAAGCTAAACTTGCAAGAACTATATAATGAATTGCAAGATTTTTATCTATATCTTCTGCTGGCTTATGGGACTTTTCATTTCTTAGTTTTTGTATTGCCATGTGTAAAAACTTTATTCCATCGAAATTGGGGTCAAATTGGGGTCAAGCCTCTTGTGTAAAGTATTAAGTTCTCTTCCTTAATTAAAATTTGTTATTACTCCAAAGTAATTTTTGTAATCTTACTAGCAGCCAGAGTAGCTAAAGACACAGACAATATGGCAATAGCAACTAAAGTTGGCATAAGATTACTATTCGGTGCGGATATTTGGTTAAAGGAAAGTATTAGCACTGGAATTATTAAGGGTAACATTATTACAGCAGATATCGGGGCTGAGTTTTTTAAGGTGGAGAGACTGCCGCTTAGGCAGCTGATGAAGTTTATGGTTAGAGACGTTAAAAATAGTGTTATGGTTAGGTTTGCTAGATTCAGCTCTATATTATTTAGTGAGATGATGAAAGGTGCTGATAGAATTATTGGTAGGTTGTTGATGATAAAGTTATTTAAAATCTTAGCGAGTATGTAGCTTTCTAAATTTTCTACTTTTCTTGCTATTTGCTCTAATGTGCCATCTTCAAAATCTTCTTGTAGGAAAGAGGAGTTGGTAAAGATTGAAGATGAAATAAGGCAAAACAGAATTATCGATATTAAGTAGTCGCCATTATTTTCTGGGATGGCAAAGTTTTTTGACAGGATAGTGAAGATTGAAGATAGGATGATAAAAAATAGGAAATTCGTGAAGATCTTTCCAGAATTTACCAGGCTCAGTTTTAATTCTTGTTGTAGTATTATAAGAAAAGAACTCATTTTATCTGCCGTAAATGTCGCTGAATCTTATTATGTCGTCTTCGCCTAGGTAAGAGCCGGTTTGCACTTCTATTATCTCTAGAGGAATTTTTCCTTTATTTTCCAGTCTATGTTTTTTGCCAATAGGAATGTAAGTTGACTGATCTTCGGTCATAATAAATTCTTCTGTATCACAAGTAACAAAAGCTGTGCCTTTAATCACTATCCAATGCTCAGCACGGTGATTGTGCATCTGCAATGACAGGCAAGCTTTTGGATTTACGATAATTCTTTTGACTTTGGTTCGATCTGACAAATGAATAGTCTCAAAAGTGCCCCATGGCCTATGCATTTTTGTATGGCTTTGACATTCTTCTCTTCCTTCTGCTTTTAGGATATTAAAAAGTTTTTTAACGTCTTGGGCATTATTTTTATTAGCTATTAAAATCGTGTCTTTTAGTGCTATTACTATTAAGTCTTTAACTCCAATTGTTGCTACTAGCTTATCTTCGGAGTGTATATAACAATTCTTTGTGTCGATTGTTTTTACGTCGCCAATTAGTGAATTATTATCTTCATTTTTGTCACTAATATTATGTATTGAGTCCCACGATCCAACATCTGACCAATTCGCGTCTAGTGGAACCAAAGTCGCCCTTTTGGTTTTTTCCATTACGCAATAATCAATAGATATATCTGGGCATTTCTCAAAATATTCTTTTTCAAGCCTGATGAACCCTAGATCTTTCGTTGAATTATTGTAGCTATTGCAGCAATTTAAGAAGATTGGATTATTGTGTTTTTGTATTTCTTCTAAGTAAGTCGAGGCCTTGAATAAGAATATTCCGCTATTCCAGAAATAGTCTTTAGTTTTAATGAATTCTTTTGCTGTTTTTAGATTTGGCTTTTCAACAAATTTTTCAACCAAGAAAGTCCCTTTTAGATCTTTAACCTTTGTAGATTTTTTGATATATCCATATCCGGTTTCAGGAGATGCTGGTACAATACCAAAAGTCACTAAATATTCTTCATTTGCCGCTTTTGATGCGACTTCGACTTGTTTTAGAAATTCTGCTTCATCTTCAATAAGATGGTCAGAGGGCATGACTAACATTAAGTCGTCATTTTTCTTGTTATTGGTTACAATATCTATCGCTGCTACTGCAATTGCTGGGGCTGTGTTTCTGCCAGTAGGTTCTAATATTATAGATTTAGGGATGATTTTAATATCTTTTAAAGACTCAGATACGTTGAATCTATGCTCATTGTTACAAATAACTACTGGTCCATGAAAGATAGCTGAGTTTTTTGTTCTTAAAGCTGTTTTTTGGAATAAAGATTGTTTTCCAAAAAAGTCTGAGAATTGTTTAGGATTAAGCTCGCGAGAAATTGGCCATAATCTAGTTCCTGAGCCACCTGAAAGTATAACTGGAGTGATTTTCATAAATGTTATAAGGTAAAGTAATCGATTGCACCAAAGGAAGATATCTTGGTGTTTCTAATTTTATTAATATTCGCGTCGGACACGCCACCTAAGGCATATAATCCTGGCTTACTGTAGGCTATTGTTTTATATTTTAAAGAAATTTTTGCCAAATTCGTTGATCCCAAAGCTTTTGAGTTATTATGACTCGTTGTAGGGTAGGCCGGGGAGATAAAAAGCTGGTCTATTTTATATTTTGAATATTTGATTAAGCTTTTGAGGCTATGGCATGACAGGCTTAGTACAAAGTCTTTCCTAAAGGAGTTTCTTTTGAAGAATTTTAGAGGTATTTTATCCAGATCCGAGAAATGAACTCCGTCAGCTTTGCTCTTTAGGGCTAGGCCAATATCTTTTGCAATTATAATTTTGATTTTCTTATTTTTGTGATTTTGCATCACCTGCTCTATAAAGCGCTTTCTATCACTTAAATCAAGGTCATATTCTCTGATAATTACGGAAGATAATTTCGGCAGGCTATTGATTGTTTTGTCAAGGTTGGTAATTTTATGTCGGTTGGTAAATAACGCCGGCTTCTCTTCAAATTTATTAATATCGAAAAACTTATTATAATTCATGACAATTGAGCGAAATTTATATTCTTTAAGTTACAAGATAGAAAAATATTGTAAAATATACAATAAAAAAGCTGACCTTATTGATCTGGTAGCAGTTTCAAAGAAAGTTGGCCAGGATAAAATAATTGAGGCGATCAATCTGGGTTGTAAGACTTTCGGAGAAAATTATATTCAAGAAGCGCAAGAGAAATGGACCGAAATTAAAAAAAACCACAGCGCCAAGGTACATTTCATTGGCCATCTACAAAGCAATAAAGCAAAAGAAGCCGTAGAACTTTTTGACGCGATAGAAACGCTTGATAGTAAAAAACTAGCCAAGGAGATTTCTAAATACGCAGATAAATTAGATAAGAATCCTGAGATTTTTATTCAAGTAAATATAGGGCAAGAAGAGCAAAAGGGCGGTGTATCTCTAGATGACCTTGGGGAGTTGGTTTCTTATTGTAGAGATGAATGCGGTTTAAATTTGGTTGGTTTGATGTGTATTCCGCCAAGCGAAGAAGAGTCTTCTCCTTATTTTGCGTTATTGGCTAAGTTGGCAAAAGAAAATGGTTTGAAGAGATTATCTATGGGTATGAGTTCGGATGTGGAAGAAGCTATTGCGTGTGGAACAAGTCAACTAAGGATTGGAACGGCTTTGTTTGGGGAGAGAGAATAAGATTTGGTGAGCCCAAGACGATTCGAACGTCTGACCTACAGCTTAGAAGGCTGTTGCTCTATCCAGCTGAGCTATGGGCCCGTAATAATTACGAGGATCCTATTATAGTTTGATAATTATTGAAAAATCAATAGAAAAATTGATGCTTAAAGTAAATAGCGTCCAGTTTGGTTTGGTAATCAGTAAAAATATGGATAAAACCATAATTTTTTTTGCAAAAAGTACTGTACAATAGAGATTGTTTTATTTAAAAATATGCTCCCATCTAGGGGAGTAGTAGCGTTCCTCATCTTTTTATATATTTAATTTCCAAAATTTATTTTATGTCCATTAGTAAAAAGAGTAGTTGTTTAAGTATTTCTGACATCTTTAAAACGGTGAAAGATAACAATGTTGAATTTATTGATTTCCGTTTTTGTGATTATAATGGTAAGTGGCTTCATATCAGCCACTGTGCAGACCAAGTTGGTGAAGAAGCACTAACTAAAGGTGTTGCTTTTGATGGCTCTTCAGTTCCGGCTTGGAAGGGTATTCATGAATCTGATATGGTCTTGATGCCTCAGTTTGATACTGCTTTTATTGACCCAATTAACGCTGTTACTACTCTAGTATTGATTTGTGACGTTATTGAGCCACAAACAAATGAAGGATATGAAAAAGATCCTAGAAATACTGCTAAAAAGGCAGAAAAATATTTAAAAGATAGTGGAATTGGTGATGTAGCTTATTTCGGTCCAGAACCAGAATTTTTCGTTTTTGATGATGTCAAATTCAATGTTAAGACAAATGGTAGTTTTTATGAGGTGAATTCTTCGGAAATGCCACATAATTCTGGCGTAAATATTGATGGTGGTAATATGGGCCATAGATCACCTGTAGTAGGTGCATATTTTGATCTAGCTCCTTTGGATAGTGGTCAAGATTTAAGATCTGAGATAGTTGACACTATGAGACAAGTTGGAATGGTTCCTAGTTTGCATCATCACGAAGTTGCTAATGCGCAATATGAAATTGGTTTTGAATATGACACTCTAACGGCTACGGCTGATAATATTTTGAAGTTCAAATATTTGGCACAAAATGTTGCAGATGCTTATGGCAAAAGTGCTACTTTTATGCCTAAGCCGATTCATCAAGATAACGGTTCTGGAATGCATGTTCACCAATCTATTTGGAAAGATGGTGAAAATCTATTTGCAGGTACAAACCATGCTAATTTGTCTGAACTAGCTCTATATTATATCGGTGGTATCATCAAACATGCTAAAGCAATTAATGCTTTTGCAAACGCCACTACAAATAGTTATAAAAGATTAGTTCCTGGTTTTGAAGCTCCGGTTATTTTGGCTTATTCAGCTAAAAATAGATCTGCTGCTATCAGAATTCCACATGTCAGTAATGAAAAAGCTAGAAGAATTGAAACTCGTTTCCCTGATCCAGCTGGAAATCCTTATTTAACTTGTGCAGCTCTTTTGATGGCGGGAATTGATGGAATTAAAAATAAAATCCATCCTGGAGATCCAAGAAATCAAGATTTATATGCACTTAGCGAAGAAGAAGCTAACGAAATACCACAAGTTGCAAGATCACTTCGTGAGGCTCTTGGATCTTTAGATGAAGATAGAGGATTCTTGCTTGAAGGCGGAGTATTTACTGATGAACAAATTGATGCTTACATTGGACTTAAAATGGAAGAGGTGAAAGCTTTTGAGCAAGCACCTAGCCCTATTGAGTTCAATATGTATTATAGCCGTTAGTTCTTTGAACTAAAAAACACCAAAAAGCCCGTTCTAACACACCAAGAACATAACCCAAAGTAATATATGGTCGCAAAAATAAAAACCTTCGCGTTTCGCGGAATAGAAGTCGTAGATGTTGGCGTTGAAGTCAAAATCGTTCCAGGATCATCCCATTTTAATATAGTCGGACTTCCAGATAAAGCAGTAGGAGAATCTAAAGAGAGAGTCCTGGCTGCTATTTGCTCAATAGGTTTAGATTGGCCGTTCCAAAAAATTATCGTTAATTTATCTCCAGCGGATTTGCAAAAAGAAGGAAGTCATTTTGACCTAGCCATAGCTTTGGCGATCATGATTGAGATGAATGTCTTAAAACAAGCCGACTTTGATAATTATTATATTCTAGGTGAACTATCTTTGGATGGCGGTATCAACTCTGTGGGTGGAATAATTTCTGCGGCAATTGGAGCCAATGAAAGAAAATGCGGAATAATTTGTCCAAAAGAAAATGGAAAAGAAGCCGCATGGGCTGGTAATTTAGAAATTATCGCTACAGATAATATATTGTCTTTGTTAAATCATATTAAGGGACTGCAGATTCTGGAAAGACCAGAGGCCAAAGGAGTCGTCGAAGAAGTATATTATCCCGATTTAGTAGATGTAAAAGGTCAAGATGTCGCAAAACGAGCATTAGAAATCGCCGCTATTGGTGGTCATAATTTACTAATGGTCGGGCCCCCAGGAACTGGCAAATCAATGTTATCTTCAAGGCTAGCAGGTATTTTGCCCAATATGACTTTGAAGGAAATATTAGAAGTTAATATGATTCAAAGTATTAGCGGAAAAATATTGAATGGAAAATTGGTAGTTAAAAGGCCATTCATAGAAGTACATCATTCTTGTTCTATGCCAGCAATGGTGGGAGGAGGTCAAAAAGCTAAGCCAGGAGAAGTCTCTCTGGCGCATAATGGCGTGTTATTCCTAGATGAGTTAGCAGAATTTCCAAGGCAGGTTCTAGACTCATTGAGACAGCCATTAGAAAATGGCAAGATCTCTATTTCAAGAGTTAACACACATGTTACCTATCCAGCCAATTTTCAACTTGTCGCGGCAATGAACCCGTGTAAATGTGGTTATTTAGGAGATATTAAGAGACAGTGCAAAAAAGCCCCAGAATGCGGCACCCAATATAAATCAAAAATCTCTGGACCACTACTAGACAGATTTGATCTTGTTGTATATGTAGGTGCTGTTGATGTTATGTCTTTAAAAAAGCTAAAGTCAGGTGAGTCTTCAGCAATAGTGAAAGAAAGGGTGGAAAATCTAAGAAAATTGCAATATGAGCGCTTTGATTGCAAAGCAGGAAATGATATTTTGGTCAACGCAAAAATGAATGGATCATCCTTGGAAAAACATTGTCAGCTAGAAGAAGGGGATGAGTCAGTTTTAAATGATTTTATAGAGAAAATGGGCGTATCAATGCGCGGCTTATCAAGAATATTAAGAGTGGCCAGAACAATATCTGACATGGATGAGGAGAAAAACATTAAAAGAAAACATCTACTAGAAGCTATGTCCTACAGGAGAGGCATTTAAAAATTATTAAAAAAAAAGAAAGGGGTCAAACTTGAAAAGTAGCCTGGCCCATTTCTTTAATCTACGGATCTTTTAATAATAATTAAGCAATTGCAGCTAATAGTTTTTCTGCGGCAAGTTCTGAACTTGCAGGGTTTTGACCAGTTATTAATAAACCATCTTGGAGAGCAAAGGCGTTCCAATCATTACCCTTTTGGTAGTTGCCACCACGCTTAAAGAGTTCATCTTCTAATAAGAAAGGTACAATATTGGTCAACTGCACGGCCTCTTCTTCAGTGTTAGCAAAACCTGTAACTGCTTTACCTTTAACGACATATTCGCCATCAGCATCTTTAATATTCAAGAAGGCTGCAGATGCATGACATACCGAAGCAACGGGTTTATTTTCAGCTAAAAAGCTTTCGATTAAAGCAATTGAGTCTGTGTTATCTGTTAAGTCCCAAAGAGGTCCATGTCCTCCTGGATAAAATACAGCATCATAATCTGATGATTTCACGACAGCTAACTTATGAGTATTCGCAACTAACGCTAGTGCTTCTGTATCGGAATCGAAGCGTTTAGTTGATTCAGTTTGAAAATCTTCCATTTCACTTTTTGGATCAATTGGAGGTTGTCCGCCTTCTGGAGATGCTAGTGTTACTTTAACGCCAGCATCAACAAAAGCATAATAAGGCGCAGCAAATTCTTCTACCCAAAATCCTGTCTTTTCGCCTGTATCACCCAAATATGCATGAGAGGTGATTACCATTAATATTTTTTTATCGTTGAAATTAGTCATTACTTTTATCTCTTTTTTGTTAATAATTATTTAACGCTACCAGCAGGAGAGGAAAAACCACAGCGAAGCGGCGGTTTATGTTCCATCTGTCTGGCCTTGTTAACTGTTTAGTACCCCTATGAATAGGTCAATTCATAGCTACGTGAATAGATGAATGTTGTCAAGTCCCGCCACTCAGACACTAAAGAAAAGGTACCAAACCCATCTCAGAAAGTATACTTATTGGAACACACTATATGCAAAGGTACCAGGTCACTTGTTTGAATTCAAGATGAGTAATGTATCTTAAATGAGTCTTATTATATTAAAAAGTGACCTGGCACCTTTTCTTGGGTATGAATGCACATTAAGTATGTCTAAGAAATGGTCTCAGTTAATGTCTATGGCTGGCAGGGGTTTCATCCGCCGCCCACCTGACTATCGCCTGCTTTGTATTAGTCCTAGCTCATAGAAAACTATTTCTCTAACTTTATCAGGATCATTTAGATGTGGGGCGTGGCCGCAGTTGGGGAAGAGTTCTAGGGTGAAATCTTTTATTCTTTCTTGAAAATAGTTTGTTTGATTTGGGTGGACTATCATGTCGCCTTTTCCTTGAAGGAAGATTGTTTTTGGGAAGTTGGAGAAATTTATGTTGAAGCAGGTGAAGTTCTTTAATTCTTCTAGCCAGAATTTTAAGTTGTCTGAATTTTTATCGGTAATGTCGAGATTTTTTGCTATTTCTTTTGAATGTTTGTCATTCATTGCTGTGAGGATCGAGAATTGTTTTAGGGTTCTTGAGGGTGAGGTGGTGAAATTATTGTAGAATTCTTGGTAGGTTTTCTGTGACATGGCGGTGTTTATCTTCTCGTCTTTTACCATTTGAAAAGGCGGGGCGATAAGAATAAGGGACTTAGGATTTATGATTTTTTTCTCAATTAGTCTAATTGCTAATTGTCCACCCAAACTCCAGCCAATAACCATTTTAGGATTTAGGTTTTGCTCTTCTATTGAAGCAAAAAACTCTTCTATGTTTGAGAATTTGCTATAATCAACGTGAATTATTGGATTTTGAGCGAAAAAAATGGGATCAAAAGTTAGATCTTTAAAAATTGCTTTTAAAGAATCGAACTTTTGGCCCCATCCGGAAAGTAATAAAATCATCGAGATTTAAACTAATCTTCTTTTTTATCAGCTTCAGTTTTTTCGTCGGCTTTTTCTTCAGTTTTTTCTGCAACTTTAACAGCTGTATCAGCTTTTTTCCCAGAAAACTTGAAATCACCAAACTTGCTTTTGAATTTGGTAAGTCTTTCATCATTAGCGTTGATGAAGTTTTGTGCTTTATCTTGCCAAGCTGGGTGATTTTTTGGATCAACATCTAAAGTTAGAGTGTCGCCTTCTTTACCCCAGGTTGTAAGAATTTCTAATTTTGAACCATCGGTCATTGTAACATTAACTGTGTGTTGTTTTGGATCAACTCCAGTTATGGCACTTTTTGTACTGACTGCTTGTGACATTTTGAGAAATAGTAATTAAGTATTAATAATTAAGGGGGCAAACGGTAGCGAATAGTTTCTATTTAGTCAATATTTTTATTAGGTGGTAAAGTTTTCTTGATAAAGGTCTTGACAGATGAGGTAGAAATTCAAGAATCAGCTTATGTTTGTTTCGGTTTTTTCTTAGCAAATATATTATTAACATTATTATAGATGAATTCCTTTACTAGGCTAGTGAAACTGCTGTTCTATCCCCTGTATCTTCTTAAGAGTGCTTGCTTGTTCTTGGTGGTTGGTGGTTTTAATTTTCTAAAAAGAGAAAGAAAATTATTATTAGTTACAAATAGCCGAATTTCGACTTTTAATCTAGGCCTGTTCCTACAAGTTAGTGCTGTGATTTTTGCTATTTTTGTGGGAGTTTTATTCATAAAATCTTTCAGCTATGGTCGTTACATGGTTGAGAAAGACAGTGAAGTCGAGAAGATAAAATCCGTTAATAAGTATTTTGATGAAGAAGTTAAAGGAGTTAATGTAAAACTGCAAAAAATTAACGAATATCTATTATCCATAACTGGCGAAATTGATGAAGAATCTATCCGAGATCATAATTTTCGTGCTCCAGAAAGTTTTAGCGAAGATGAGATCGGAAAATTAGATCAGGAAACCTTAAGAGAGATAAAAAAGGCTTCTGAAGCTATATCTGCTATTCAATTTGTGGCTGGAGAAAGGATTAAAAAGATAGAATTGGCAATTAATAGAGCTGGACTTAGTGGGAAGGTCTCTACTGATCTTGAAAAGAGTTTATATCTTAGTGGAAATATTGGGATATCCGCCCAAGGTGGTCCGTTACTTGATGATGAAGAGGGAATCGATGTGGATGAGTCTCTTATCTCTAATGGTAATTTAGAAGATCATTTAGAGGATGTTAAGTTTAGCGGTGAGTTTGATTATTTAATGACGTTAGAAAAGCTAGTTGAGATCATTCCTTTTTCTAAGCCAATGAAGAATTATTATATTTCAAGTGGTTTTGGTAGCAGAGTTGATCCAATCACTAGTAGAAAAGCTAAACATAGAGGTTTGGATTTCGTTGGCCCTGCAAAAGGAGAAGTATATAGTCCATCAGAGGGAAAAGTTATTTTGGCTGGTAAATTTCACGATTACGGAAATGCTGTAGTTATTGACCATGGTTTTGGTATTACTACTCGTTATGGGCATTTATTTGCGGTAAAAGTTAAAAAAGGTGATGTTGTGAAAAGAGGGCAGTTAATTGCACTGCAGGGAAATACAGGAAGAAGTACAGGATCTCACTTGCATTATGAAGTTAGATACAAGAAATCTCCTCTGGACCCCTATAAATTCATACAAGCTGGGGAATTGTTATATAGTAATAAAGGTAAAAATAGTTAAGCATGTCAATATCTAAAGTTATGTCCTCGACAAGAAATACGACTAAGAATGCGTCTATTAAAGCGCAATCCATTAAGTCTACTCCTACAATCATCGCTCGTGATGTTTCTTTTGAAGGGGAAATTAAAAGTACTGGTTTAATCGAAGTTGAAGGTAGAATAAACGGCACTATTAAAGGAAACGCTGTTGTCATTAGAGAGTCAGGTTTCGTTGAAGGAACTATTATAGCTGAGTCTGTGGTTGTTAAAGGTGAGGTTAGTGGTAATTTAAATGCTAAGAGCGTTAGCATAACTAACAAAGCTAAGGTAGTTGGAAATATAGACTATGGCACTTTGTCAGTTGAAGATGGGGCTTGTATTGATGGCACCTTTAAGAAGATCTCAATAGAGTCTAATCAAACTTAGGCTAACTAACTCCTAGTCTTTCAAGAATTAAATCTCGGTCAATTAAGTTAATCAAATATTTTAACTCTGGACCATGGCTTTGACCGGTTATGGCTATTCTTAGCGGCATGAAAAGCTGTTTACCTTTACGATCTGACGATCCCTTGATTTGTTCTATCCATTCTCCCCAGCAATTCTCATCTTTGGTATTTTCGGGTAGTAATTTTGCTGCTTCAAGAAGGAATTCTTTATCTTCATCACTAACTTCGAATTGAAGACTCTCTCGGCATATTTTTAACCAGTTAGACATTTCTGAGAAAAAAGTAATATTTGGTGACACACATTGCCATAATTTTTTTGCGTAGTCTTCTTCAAGCTTTGGTAGCCTGTCTTTTATCTCATTGAATTCTAGAGATTGAATTAGCTTTTGGTTCACGTTTTCTAACTCAGATATCTCATAGTTTGTTGATGATTTTGAGAATATAGCAAAGTTAAAATCCTCAGCCAGTGAGTCGATATCTTTATGAATTCCGATTGGTTTCGAGGTGCCTATTTGGCTAAGTAGATTGATGATTGACATTGGCTCATAACCATCTGATCTTAAAGTTTTGATGTCAAATCCACCTATTCTTTTTGATATTTTTCCATCTCTCGCTTTAATAAGGCCCAAGTGAGCAAAATCTGGCATTTGAGCTCCAAGGCTTTCAAATATTTGTATTTGGATGGCGGTATTTGTTATATGATCTTCTCCTCTAATGATATCCGTTATATTAAAAGCAATATCGTCAATTACTGAGCAAAAAGTGTAAGTCGGAATTCCATTTTCTCTAATCACAACTGGGTCAGAAAAATGTCTTCCTGGGTAGGAGATTCTTCCTTTTATTCTATCAACCCAAGCAGTTTCGCTGTCATGTAATTTAAAGCGGAAGTATGATTTTATTCCTTGTTGTTTTAGATTTTCTTTTTGCTCTTGGGTCATATTTAAAGCGCCGCGATCATATATTGGACGCATTCCAGCAGCGGTTTGTGATTTTCTTTGTAGCTTTAATTCATCTGCGCTTTCAAAACATTCATATAAATGTCCTGATTCTATAAGTTTGTTTTTAGCTTCTTCATATTTATCTAAGAAGTCTGATTGTTTTGTTAGACTATCATAGCTAATTCCTAGCCATTTAAAGTCTTCCAGGATCATTTGGCTATATTCGTCTTTTACTCTTGAAGAATCAGTGTCGTCAAACCTTAATAAGAACTTTCCATTATGCTTCTTTGCATATAGGTAGTTAATGATAGCGGCTCTTATATTGCCAACGTGCAAGAAGCCTGTGGGGGAGGGTGCAAATCTGCAGATTTTTGTCATTTAGGAATGATTTAATGAAATTTTACTACTCGCGTATCACAAATTCTATCGTGGAGTGAGATTCTTTCTTTTGAGTAGAGTGCAATTAAAAAACTCGTAATTGCTATAGGTAAAATTAAAAAAGAAATAAAGATCAATGATGATCTAAGTAGCGCTTTGCCCATATTTAAACCTGATCCATCATGATTTACAACAATTATTTTAAAAATCGATTTACCAGGTGTGCATCTTTGCTTCGATATTTTGAAGAAAGCAGAATAAAAAATGAAAGTCGTAAATAATGCACCAATATATTTTGCATTGTCGGGAGACAGATAAATATCTTTGAAATTTATCATTTTCCAGCTATCAACTTCGAGGTAGAAGGAATAAAGATGAGAAAGCATATCGTCTATCCTAATAATGTTGCAAAATGACAATAATAAGATGATTACAAAGGCTAATATTTTGCAAATAAACAGGTCAAGCAAGAGTGATAAAGATCTGGGTATCAGACCACTATGAGATTCACATTTAATAGGAATGTGTCTAGTTACTAGACTAAATACTCCAAGCATAGTTATTATATTTTTTGTTTATAAAATACTCGCGTTTTGTAAATGAAATCATGCAGTGAGATTCTTTCTTTTGTAATTAGTACTGACAAAAACCCAATTCCCAGAGTTGAAGAAGTAACTACGGACATTAATGATCGCGCCAAAGATCTTTTTTTCGATAATTTTGAGCCGTCAAGATTTCCAACATATATTCGCAACATTCTTTTTCCTAGAGTTGCTTGAGAGTTGCTGGAGACAAAATATGTAAGATATGGTATAGTAATTATTAGGCTAATTAGGTTTATTTCATTTTCATATTGTGATATGTTCTTTAGAAGAGAGGCCGTGTCGCTGAAGTCTAGGCTAAGAAATGCAAAGGCAAAGATTAGTAGAGGTGGTAATAAAACTATAAGATCGAGAATACCGGCTAATATTCTTATTGAAAATCCGGCATATTTTTTATCTTCTGACATTTTTAAGATGTTTTGCCATTATAAACTCTAGTAGTGCAGATAAAGTCATGAATTGTGATTTTATCTGATCCTACTAGCAGGCTAAATAGGTTTATTACTGTTGGTATTATTAATAAAGTTCCTAGTTCGATTATTTGTAAATCAAAAAATGATGTGTCATTGAATATTTTATTTTCATCAATCAAGAATGAGGCTCCTAGCATAAATAATAATAGTACGACGTATCTTAATATTACTCTGAAAAAGGCCTTAATCTTTGATATTGCTAAACCGTCTCCCTTGTGGCCTATGAAGATATTCATAATTCTCTTTCCTGGAGTAGCTTGCCAAGATGATGAAATACATAATATTTCTAATATTGCCGTAAACATGATCGGGATGAATATGGTAATGATTAGAAACAGCATATCAAACAGAGTAAGAGTTGATAAGGGGGCTTGTGGGTAAAATAAATTATAGCTTATAAATAATAGGCCAAAAAGCAGTGAGGTAAAAAAGGATATGTCTATTATAGAAGCTGAGATTCTGCGCCAAATAGGTGCGTATAATGAGTTGGTCATTTACAATATTTGTTTGTAATTGGGTATCTTCTCTCAATATCAAAAGCCATTGTTGAAATTTTAGGTCCAATTGGAGACTGACTTCTTTTATATTGTGAATTATAAAAAAGTTTTGCAACCTTTTTTACCTCATCTGCAGCAAAGCCTAGTGAGATTGTATCCTCTATTGATTTTTGTTCTTCTATTAAGAGATTTAGTATCTGATCTAGTGTTTCATATTCTGGTAGAGAGTCAGAATCTTTCTGATCAGGAGCCAGCTCGGCACTTGGTTCTTTCGAGATAATGTTACTCGGGATTAAATTGTCATTTTGATATAGGGATATCTCGGAAATATTATTGTTGCGCCATTTTGATAATTCAAAGATTTGCGTTTTATATATATCCTTGATCGGGTTAAACGCGCCGCACATATCTCCGTAAATTGTTGTGTAGCCAACAGCTAATTCAGATTTATTCCCGGTAGAGAGTAAAAGAGATCCAGTATCGTTTGAGATAGACATTAATATATTAGCACGAATTCTTGATTGTAGGTTTTGTTTTGCTATTTCATTTATATCTCCAAGGCTTTTGAGCATATTTTGAAATATATCCTCTATTTCGATAATTTTTAGATCTAAGCTAAGATTTTTGGCACAATCCTGAGCATCTTTTAGTGATTCTTGAGAATTGAACTTTGTAGGCAGGGCGTAAATTTCTACATTTTCTGGACCTAGTGCATCAGTTGCTATTGTAGCTGCGATAGCTGAGTCTATTCCGCCAGACATTCCTAATATTACTTTTTGGAAATTATTCTTGTGAATATAATCACGAAGACCCAGGACGCAGGCTTGATATATTAGATCATTTTGATCTTTTGGTGATTTAGCAGTTGCTGGTGAAGATATATTTATTTCTTGAGCTTCTTTGGTAATTTCAAATATTTCAGAATCTTCTTGGAACGCTTCTAGCGATAGAACTTCTTCTTTTGACTGGTTAAGCACAAAAGAGTTTCCATCAAATACCAGGCTGTCTTGTCCGCCGACTAGATTACAATATATTAATGGTTTGTTAGTGATTCCGACAAAGTTTTGTGCTGCTTTGATTCTTTCTTGAGGTTTGTTTGTGTGAAATGGAGAGGCATTTATAGAAATTGAGAAATCAAATATTTGTTGGCTGGCTAATGTGGCATTAATGTTACTCCACATATCTTCACAAATTAAAATATTGAGAGTAAATCCTCTAAATGTTGGATAAGATAGATATTTCGATTCTGCAAAATATCTATTTTCATCAAACACTTCTTTATTTGGTAGAGATTTCTTATTGGCAATATCTTGGATTTCACCATTTTCAATTAAAATGGCTGAATTGTGAGTTATTTTCTGTTTTCTTTTATTCAGGCTGGTAGTTGGGCTACCAAATAATATCGCGCAATTTTTATTGACGGTTTCTTGGCGGATTTTCTGAGTTTTTTCTTTTATTTCCTCAAGAAAATAGTCCTTTAAAAGCAAATCTTTGCAATCATATCCGCAAATCGCCATTTCAGGGAAAATTGCAAGGTCGCAACTTTGTTTATCGGCTTCTTGATATTGGGATATTATTTTTTGGCAATTTCCGTCAATGTCCCCAACGCAAGGGTTAATTTGACAAAGGAATATTTTTAATTTTTTCATTAAATCTGTGTTTCGTAGAATTTCATTATGAGATCTTTAACATTTTCTCTGCCTAAGGTGGTATTTACTTTAGCACGAAACAATGCTGATCCGTTAAGTCCGGCGCTATACCATCCAATATGTTTTCTGGCCAAAGGAATAGCGGTTTGTTCGCCGTAATGCACAATCATTTCATCAAAATGATTAAGTACAATGTCTCTTTGCTCTTGTATAGTCGGAGTTTGGCTGACTTCTTTATTATTTATTTCTTCATTAATTTGATTTATCAGCCATGGTTTCCCATAACATCCTCTGCCAATCATGACCCCATCTGCGCCAGATAATCTTAAGGCTTCTTTTGCATCATCACCATTTCTGATATCGCCATTGGCGATGACTGGTATTTTAACGGCTTCTTTTGTTTTGGATATTTCTGCCCAATCGGCATGTCCATTATACATTTGGCAACGAGTTCGGCCGTGTACCACAAGCATTTTTATTCCGACATCTTCAGCTTTTTTAGCAAGGCTTGGAGCGTTAAGGTTTTCACTATTCCACCCAAGTCGCATTTTCATCGTTACTGGTATTTTAACGGCTTTTACAACTTTTTCCATAATTCTAGTTGCTAGATCCTCATCTTTCATCAAAGCGCTTCCGGCGAAGCCATTCACCACCTTTTTTACAGGGCAGCCATAATTTATGTCTATTATATTAGCTCCCATAGCTTCATTTAATCTCGCAGCTTCAGCCATGACTTCAGGGTCGCAGCCGGCAAGTTGAACAGACATTGGGAAGTGCCCGTCATTTTGGCATTTCTGTATTGATTGCCTGGTTTGTAGGATCATAGCGCGTGATGCGATCATCTCTGATATTACCAAACTAGCTCCAAATTTTTTGACTAATCTTCTAAAAGGGAGGTCGGTAACTCCTGACATTGGGGCAAGCAAAACATTATTTTCAAGCTTAATGTTGCCGATTTCGATCATTTTATATGTAAATTATGCTTTTTATTTGTCGGATTTATTTCCGATATAATCATATTTAAAGTCTAGAGCTCCTATTGTAGAGGCGTCGAATAAATTTCGCAAATCTAATATTCGTCTGGAATTAGTGAGAGACTTGATTTTGTCGAAATCTAGATTTTTATACTCAGCCCATTCTGTCGTGATTAGAATTAGGTCACAATCTTTAATTGCGTCATATTGGTCTTCAAAGAATTCTATATTTTGTAAGTTTTTTAACTCTCTTTTGCTATTATCAAGAGCAGCGAAGTCATGACATCTCAACAATGCGCCTTCTTTATTTAGCTCTTTTACAATCTTAATTGCTGGAGAATAGCGTATATCATCTGTATTTGCTTTAAATGCTAGGCCCAAGACTGCGATCTTTTTATTTGCGAGATTTTGATCAAGGTTATTCTTAACTTTTTTGATCATCTGTAAATTTCTATTCTTATTTGAAGCTATAACAGAATCGATTAAAGAAAGACTAACATTGTGCTCGCTGGCTATATTTATAATTGCCATAATATCTTTAGGGAAGCAGCTTCCGCCAAATCCTGGGCCGGGATTTAGGAACTTATTGCCAATTCTTTGATCCAAACCCATAGCGTGAGATAGTTTTTTTATGTCTCCGCCAACTATTTCGCAAAGATCAGCCATTTCATTGATGAATGATATTTTGGTAGCAAGAAATGAGTTCGAGGCATATTTGATTAACTCAGCCGTTATTATGTCGGAGTTAATTAGTTTTTCTTTAGGGAAGTATTGGTAAATCTCTTGTAGAATCTTTAATGATTTTTCATTATCTGTGCCGACTACTATTCTGTCTGGTTCTAGGAAATCATTTATTGCCATTCCCTCACGCAAAAATTCAGGATTGGAAGCTGTGTCAAATTCTAGAGCAGGATTTTCTTTTGTAACTAGTGCTTTTATTCTTGCTCCTGTTCCAGCAGGTACTGTTGATTTGGTGATGATTAATTTATATGAGTCAGATTTTATGGCTATTTCTTTTGCGGCGTCCAAAACATAAGATAGATCAGCGCTGCCATCTTCATCTTGCGGAGTACCAACAGCTATAAAGACAACATCACAATCATCCAACGGCTCTTGTAGGTCGGTGGTGAAGGAAATATTATTGTTTTTTTGTGCTTCTTTTAGCAGATCTTCTAGACCTGGTTCAAAGATAGGTATTATGTTAGATTGTAGCTGTTTTATTTTATTTTCGTCTTTATCGACACAAATAACATTGTGACCAATCTTTGCTAAGCATATTCCTGAAACCAGGCCAACATAGCCACTGCCAATTATTGTAATATTCATTATTTAGGTAAAAATATTGTTACTCTTAATCCTCCAAGATGGGATTCAGATAATCTGATATGTCCGCCTTGGGAAGTTATTGCGTCTGTGGCAATCGCCAAGCCTAGTCCCGAACCACCTGAGTTAGATTTTTTATCAAGATTTCGTGAATTGTCAATGCGATAAAATGGCCTTAGGACTTTGTCTCTTTCTTCTTTCGCAATTCCGGGGCCGTTATCGTCAAGTATAATTATTAAATTGCTGTTCGATTCAGATACGATCATCTCTACAATTTTAGCATGGTTGAAGGCGTTATCTATTAGGTTGATTAAGGCTCTTTTTAGGGGCATCCTTTTCAGATTTACTCTAAGATTGTGATTGATTTGTATATGGGAGTTAATTTTTTGACCCATTTTTGAATAATATTTAACGATATTGTCTTGGAAGAATCTTTTAATAGCTACCGGAGTAGATTTTTCTTTATCGCCGCCGCTAGCAAAATTTAGATATTCTTCTACTAGTTTTTCCATATCTGTGATGTCATTTTTAAGCTCGGTAATTTCTTCACCTTTTGGCATCATTTCGAGCTGTAATTTCATTCTAGTTAGAGGGGTTCTAAGATCATGAGAGACGCCAGAGAGCATGTCAGTTCTTTGCGAAATTTGTCTGGTTAGTCTTTCTTGCATCTTCTTGAAGGAAATAGCCAGAGATCTAATTTCTTTGGAACCATATGCTTTTATATGAGGGTTACTGAGGTTGCGACCGAGATTCTCAGCGGCTTTTGAGAGTTCTTTTATGGAGCGTATTTGGTTTTTTAGAAATATTATTGAGATAGTTAGAGTGATTATTGCCGTTAGCGCCATCCACAAGGTAAAAACATATCCGCTTGAGCTAATTATTCTTTTTGTAGGTATTTCAAATGATATTATTTTATCTTGATGTGGAATTTCTATTATAATGGTTTTCTCATTCTGCGGGTTTGGATAGATGCTGGAGGGTGTTAAATCATGTTTGAATAGTTCTATCTTAAATTGGTTGTAGGGGTCTATTATGGGTTTTATATATTTGTAATTAGAGTCAAGGCGGTCAGATTCTCTAGTGGCAGTTAGATTTTCCTTAATTTTGTAACCAACGCTGATATTGTTAGATAAATCTCGTAAGAATGGCTGATATTCTTCTTGATCAATAGAATCTTTGATAAATTGCATTTCTACTACAACGCCTCTAGCCATATGTTTTGATATATTATCAATATGGGTATAGAAAAAGACGTAAATAGAAACGATCTGCACTATTAAAATAGGCAAAGCTATGATAAGTAAAAATCTGCCGTAAAGTGAATTTGGAATGAATCTTTTTAGTTTCATTTTGAAAAGATACTGACTAATATTTGGAACTATTGGTAATTGTAAACTAAGCTATATTAGATTTAAAGACTTATGACAAATAAGATTTCAGCAAAAAATGTCAATTTGTTCTATTCTCAGAAACAGGCATTATTTGATATAAATTTAGATTTTAAAAAAAACACTGTTACGGCATTAATTGGTCCTTCCGGATGTGGTAAATCTTCATTTTTAAGATGTATAAATAGAATGAACGACACCATTAGTGGTTGTCGTATTGAAGGTGAAATAAGCCTAGATGGGGAAAATATTTATGATGATAATCTTGATTTAGTTCTTCTTAGAGCGAGCGTAGGAATGGTTTTCCAAAAGCCTAATCCTTTTCCAAAATCTATCTATGAAAATGTAGCTTATGGCCCAAGAATTCATGGCTTATTTAATAGTAAAGCTGGGTTGGATGAAATAGTTGAAGAAAGCCTAACTAAGGCTGGTTTATTTAATGAAGTTAAAGACAGGCTTCATGACCAAGCAACAACTCTTTCCGGTGGTCAGCAACAAAGACTATGTATCGCTAGAACAATTGCTATTGAACCTGAAGTTATATTAATGGATGAGCCATGCTCTGCTCTTGATCCAATCGCGACCGCCAAGATTGAAGGATTAATTGATGAATTAAAAGGTAACTTCACTATAATCATGGTAACTCACTCTATGCAGCAAGCCGCGAGAGTATCTAACATGACTGCATTTTTTAATATGGGAGAAGTCGTAGAATATGACTCAACTGACAAAATATTTACAAACCCATCAAAGCAAAAGACTCAAGATTATATAACCGGAAGATTTGGTTAGTCTAAAAATAATTTCCTAACATGTTTGGCATTTCCTTTACTGAATTAATAATATTGTTGATAGTCTCTCTGGTTTTTATCAGACCAGCTGACTTGCCGGAGATTGCCTATTTTATTGGTAGAGTTATATTCAGAGCTAAGAAAACCTATTATGATGCAAAGAATTATTTGAGAGAATCAGGTAAGGAATTTGGTTTGGATGAAGTAAAATATGAAATAGATAGAGGAATAGCCGATGAAAAAGCAAAATTAGATGATGATGTTACAATCGTAGTTGATATGGATGGAAATGAGCACAAAGTTAATTTGAAGAATATTGATAGAGATGTTGATAAGGATGAGGTTGAAGAGTTAAACTCAAAGAATTCATAATGAATCAAGAAAAAGATGCCAAGGTGGCATTATCCAAATATGATTTAGGATGGATTAGCAAGTTTGAAGAGGAAAAGAAATTTCTATTAAATATTCTAGGCGATTATGTTTGTGGTAGTGTAGAGCATGTCGGTAGTACCTCAGTTCCTGGATTAATTGCTAAACCAGTTATAGATATAATGTTTGGAGTAAAATCACTAGATGATTCTAAGTCGGCAATAAAGATACTTGCTGAAAATGGATATAATCATTCTTCGTATAAAAAAGATGTTATGCACTGATTTTGCAAGCCTTCTCCAGAATTTAGAACTCACCATCTTCATTTAATACCTTTTGAAAGTGAGTTATGGAAGGATAGAATAAGATTTCGTGATATTCTTAGGGTAAATAAAGAAACGGCATCTGAATATGCATTAATAAAAAGGGATCTTGCAACAGAATAAGAAGATGACAGGGACGCTTACACCAAAGGCAAAAGTTCTTTTATTACAATAGTTTTAAATAAAAAATAAAAGATGGGGAATGATATTATAGGTCAAAAATTATCCCAAAAGTTATACTTCTATTAATCAGATTCGTTACTTTTCTATTTCTATCATCCTCATATCGTCTTTGTTCAAAATTATGTCTTAGCTCTATAGATAGTTTATGATTGAGGCGATAAGAAAGTCTGGTTTTAATGCCGTTATCGGTGCTTTCATGATTTATGAAGAGATATCCCTTTTGAATTAGTTTTAGGTGCTTGCTTAGGCGGAAATTGGTTCTAATGGAGGGGATAAAACTTAGAGAGTTTCCGGAATATTTGGTGTTGCGATATCCGGCACTTATATCCAATTCTGTTTTGTCGTTAAAAATCATTTTTCCAAAACCAACTCCGTTGTAGATATCATAGTAATAGGCGGACATGTCGTCATAGAGTGTTCTATGAAATAATGTGGTGTAGTATTTACTTTCTTTGCTAAATCTTCTCTTACTGGAAACAACTAGGTCATAGCTCTCAGCTTTTTTTACTCTATATTGTTTGTTTTCTCCGCTGCCTTTATCGGCATATTTATTCTCATTCCTGAAGTTAAGCTCGTTGATATATTGTTGGGTTTGGTGTAGGTATCTCGTAGTTACGTCAAAATCTTTGGAATTGTAATCTGAGGAATAGACGCCGCCAAAGGCAATATATTTTCTGGATTTTTTGCCTCTATAGAATCTCTTTGATCTAGCAGTGACAATCTCTTCTCTATTGGCTTCGGATTCAATAGCCACAGAGGGATTAATAATAATTATTTGGAATAAAAGAGAGAGCAGTACAGAGACGTAAAGATGGTAAGGTGTTTTTAGCATGGGTTCTTTGGTGTTTGGGTTTTTGGGTGTGTTTAGGCTTAGTTTTGACCAATCATATTATTTTATTCATCAAAACTTTCTGGTGCCTGGTCTTCTACTTTTTGAACGTCATCCGGTTTATTGATGTCGTTCTTTATTTTTACTGTTTTAGCGATATCGTGTTTTTTCTTGATGTCTAGGATTTCAACTTCTTGTTCTTTTACTTCGAAAAGCCAGCTAAAGTTTTCTTTAACTGGTCCGGAGTAGGCGACGCCAAAGAAGAAGACCGAGACTAACAGGACAGATATCATCACTAATTCAAATAATTTAGACATGATTTTATGATTAATTACTGATAATTAGTTGGGAGTTTGTGTATAAAAACTTTACTTTCAAGTAATTTTTTATATGCAATAAAAATTAATTAATAAGAAGTGATATTTTATTAATTGTCGTTTAATGAGACGATTTAGCCTAGATAAGCATTAATATTGGCTCTTCGATATATTTTCTAAGTGCTTTTAAGAATTGCGCTCCAACAGATCCGTCAACTGATCTATGATCTGAAGAAAGGGTAACATTCATTAGGCTAGCTATCGTAATATTATCTTTGTTATCTACCACAGGCTTTCTAACAGCTCTAGCCACAGCTAAAATACAGCTTTGAGGTGGATTTACTATAGCGCTAAAGTTATCAATTCCAAACATCCCTAGATTTGATATACTAAAAGATCCACCTTGGAACTCTTCAGGTTGCAATTTATTTTCACGAGCCTTCTTGGCTAGCTCTTTAGTTTCTACAGAGATTGTTTTAAGATCTTTTTGGTCCGCATTTTTTACAATTGGAGTAATTAGTCCTCCGTCAATAGCTACTGCCATTGAGATATCTACATTATTGTAAATGATAACTTCTTCATCTGTCCAAGAAGAATTGGCATTAGGGACGTCTCTAAGAGCTAAAGCGCAAGCTTTGATAATTAGATCATTAACTGAAATTTTGTAGGCTGGTTTTTTATTTTCATCAATTGGAGATTCAGCATTTATAGTAGCTCTCATTTCAAGAAGTTTATCTATGTTAAATTCGCAAGATAGATAAAAATGCGGAGTGTTTTGTTTTGATTCAAGAAGTCTTTTAGCAATTACCTTTCTAATATTGCTATTCTTAATTGCGTATGATTCTTGGGAATTTCTTCTAACAACTCCAGAAGACGAAGATGGAGATCTTAGGAAGTCTATGATGTCATCTTTAATTATTCTGCCATGCGGACCAGTTCCCGCAACTTGGTAAAGACTTACATTTTCTTCTTTAGCGATTCTTTTAGCTAGTGGACTAGCTTTAACTTTGTTGCTAAATGAAGATTTGCTTGGAGTAGGTTTTGTCGGGATGCTTATAGGCTTAGTTTCTACTATTGTTGGTACTGGGTCTGATTGGGCTTCATCTTTCTTAGGATCTTCTATTGATTCTGGAGTATTGACCAAAGAACTCACCTTGTATGTGTCTAGAGATTTTTTATCTTCACCATCTTCTAATATTAGGGCAATTGCTGAATTTACAGGTACATTTTCTGCTCCTTCTTGTACTAAGATTTTCCCTAATGTTCCTTCATCAACAGCTTCTACTTCCATGGTTGCCTTATCAGTTTCTATCTCAGCAATAATTTCTCCAGCCTCTATTTTGTCACCTTCTTTCTTGATCCATTTAGCAAGGTTCCCTTCTGTCATTGTTGGTGAAAGGGCTGGCATTGTAATTTCTATAGGCATGTTTTACTTAGTTGTTTGTTATTATCTCTTATTAAGCGATTTTAGTTGAGTTTCTTGGAAAATTACAACCATAATTAACTAATTTTTTCTACTATCAAAGCTATCTCTTAAAGCTTCACCAATAAATACTAATAAGGTTAATAATATTGTTATGGTTAAAAAGCTGCTAATTCCGAGCCAGGGTGCGTGAATATTGTTCTTGCCTTGAGATAGTAATTCTCCTAAAGAAGGGGACCCTATCGGCAATCCTAGTCCCAAAAAGTCGAGAGATGTTAGTGTAGTTATTGATCCAGCTAATATGAAAGGGAGGTTAGCGATTATTATTGGAGATGAGTTTGGTAGGATATGTTTAAATATTATCCTTGAGTCTTTAGCTCCTAGAGATTTGCTAGCTTTAACAAAGTCAAAATTCCTAAGTCTTAAGAATTCTGCTCTTACATAGGAAACTATTGATAACCAGCTAAAAGCAAGCATTAGAAATAATAAAGTAAAAAATCCAGGTTCTATGATTGCAGAGAGGATTATCAATAAGAATAGCATCGGCATGCTTGACCATATTTCTATGAATCTTTGCAATATTAAGTCACATACGCCGCCAAAATATCCCTGAATTGCTCCAAGTGATATGCCTATAGCCATACTAAGGCAGGTTAGTGTGAGGCCGAATATCAAAGATATCCTGATTCCATATAGAATTCTTGCAGCAACATCGCGGCCATTGTCGTCTGTGCCAATAATATTAGTTAATGAAGGTATTGATGGTGCAGGCGAGGAGAGATTGAAGTTTATGCTATTATAGGAAAATCTTATTGGTGCGAAGATGATGAAGCCGTCCTCGTTAATTTTCTTTTGAATGAAGGGATCCTGATAGTCTGTTTTGGTTTTTAATTTTCCGCCAAAGGTTGTTTCGGGGATGTTCTTTATAAATGGTAGGAATATTTGGTCTTGGTATCTTACAAATAAAGGTTTGTCATTGGCTATGATCTCGGAGAATAGGGTGGTGATAAAGATCAGGGAGAAGATAATAAAAGAGTAATATCCTCTCCTATTTTTTTTGAATTTGCTTATGAAGTTTGAATTTTTTGATATCATTTAACTTCAAATTTTATTAGCACCTGGTACTAGAGTACCAGGTGCCTTAATAAGATTTATTCGCTTTTTTCTTCAAGAATTTCTTCAGCTGAAGCTAAAAGATCTTGTTTTTCAAGCTCGAATTTTGCTTCATCAGCGGCTTGTTTGCGATATTTTGCTGCCATTAAACCTGTTCCAGCTGGAATTAATCGGCCGACAATAATATTTTCTTTAAGACCTTTCAAGTTATCTACTTTTCCTTGAACTGAAGAGTCTGTAAGAACTCTGGTAGTTTCTTGGAATGATGCAGCAGAGATAAATGATTTAGTCTGTAGTGATGCTTTCGTAATACCCAAAAGAACAGGAACGCAAGTTGCTGGTTTTTGTTTATTTTCGATTGCTTTAACATTTGTTTCTTCAAATACATCACGATCAACATATTCTCCATTAAGAAGAGTAGTGCCGCCAGATCCAGTAACTTCGACTCTTTTAAGCATCATGTTCAAAATAACTTCAATATGCTTATTGTCTATTTTTACACCTTGCATGCGATATACTTTTTGTACTTCATTTACCATGTAATCGGTAAATGCTTGCATCCCAAGGATTCGAAGTATGTCGTGAGGAACCGGGCTACCATCAACTAAGATATCACCTTTCTTAACGAAGTCTCCTTCGCCAACAAATAAGTGCTTAGTTTTGGTTATACTATACTCAACTGCTTCGATAGATGCGTCTTTTGGTCTAATAATAATTCTACGTTTTGTTTTGTAGTCTTTACCAAATTCAACAAATCCGTCAATGTCACACATTACAGAGAAGTTCTTAGGTTTTCTAGCTTCAAACAATTCAGCAACTCTTGGAAGACCACCAGTAATATCACGAGTTTTAGAAGATTCTTTTGGAATCCTCGCCATAATGTCACCTGCTTTTATTTCTTCATTATTGGAAACACCAATAACTGTGTGCATTGATAGTGGATATTCTTTAGAAATACTACCATCAGCATCTACAAGTGTTAATCTAGGTTTTAACTCTTGTTTACTATATTGTTTCCAATCAATTACGATTTTAGTTGAAACGCCAGATGCTTCGTCAATTTTTTCACGTAGTGCAACATTATCGGTAAGGTCACTATATGTAATCTTCCCGTCTGCTTCTGCAATAACTGGTATGTTATATGGATCCCACTCTGATATTACTTCTCCTTTCTTAATAGAAGCGCCATTCTTGTGATTAATAAATGAACCATAAGGTAGTTTGTATCGGTGAAGTTCTTTATCTTTAGAATCGTGTAGAGTGATTTCACTACTTCTATTAATCACCACTGTTTTACCATTTCTGTCAGTGATTGTATTTTCTTTCGAAAATTTAAGTTTTGCATCACTAATAGCAGATATTGAAGATTGCTCATTACTTCTTTGTGCTGCTCCACCAATGTGGAATGTTCTCATAGTAAGCTGTGTTCCTGGCTCACCAATTGATTGAGCTGCAATTACACCAACCGCTTCACCAATACTAACAATATTACCCGTTGCTAAGTCTCTTCCATAACATTTAACACAAACACCATTTCTTGTGTTACAAGTCAAGACCGAACGTGCCAAGATTGATGTTACTTCCGCTTTTTCTATTCTATCAGCAGCTGCTTCGTCAATCATGTCGTTTGCGTTGACGATAACATTTCCCTTTTGATCAATAATGTCTTCAAAAGGAACTCTACCAAGTGATTGATCAGCTAAAGATGAGATAACTCTACCATCATCAAGAACTGGCTCAAGAGTGATATGTTCAGATGATTGGCAATCTTCTTCAGTAATGATACAATCTTGAGAAACGTCTACTAATCTTCTAGTTAAGTAACCAGAGTTTGCAGTTTTAAGTGCAGTATCAGCCAAACCTTTTCTGGCACCGTGAGCAGAAATAAAGTACTCAAGTACTTTTAGACCTTCTTTAAAGTTTGAAGTAATTGGAGTTTCGATAATTTCACCAGATGGTTTCGCCATCAAACCACGCATACCAGCAACCTGCTTAATTTGGTTTTCTGAACCACGAGCTCCAGAGTCAGCCATCATAAAGATTGAGTTGGCGTTTATTGGTTCTTTGAATTCTGAAATTTCTTTCATCATTGCGGTTGAAATGTCGTTAGTACATTCGGTCCATTCATCAACCACTTTGTTGTAACGCTCACCTCCAGTAATTAAACCTTCGCGATATTGTTTTTCTAATTTTTTAACTTGGTCGAAAGATTTTGCAAGTCTCTTGGCTTTCGTTTTAGGTATTATCATATCGTCTTTACCGATTGAAATACCTGCTTTACCAGCATTTTTGAAGCCAATTTCCATGATTTTATCACAGAATATTACAGTTTCTTTTTGACCACAATTACGATATACATTGTCAATAAGGTTAGTCACTGCCTTTTTAGTCATAACTTTATTAGCTAAAGTAAAGTCTGACTTCATTACGCTTGGCAATATGTTATATATTGCTATTCTTCCTGCAGTTGTTTCAACTTTTGCGTAGCTTCTATCACCATTAGTATCTTTTATCAGATAGCGAAATAAGATTTTAGTGTGAAGGGTTATGCTCTTAGTATGAAGTGCATGCTCAATTTCATAATCATTGGCAATCGGTCTCGCTTTTACGTCAGCAAAGTCAGATGCTTCCATTGTCATGTAGTATAGACCCAAAATAATATCTTGAGAAGGAACAATGATTGGTTTTCCGTTTGCAGGACTTAGGATGTTGTTTGTAGACATCATAAGAGCTCTGGTTTCTACCTGAGCTTCTATGGAAAGAGGAACGTGAACAGCCATTTGGTCACCATCAAAATCTGCATTAAATGCTGCACATACTAAGGGGTGTAACTGAATAGCTTTTCCTTCTGTCAAGATTGGCTCAAACGCTTGGATACCAAGCCTATGAAGAGTTGGAGCACGGTTAAGAAGAACTGGGTGTTCTTTAATAACTTCGTCTAAAATATCCCAAACCTCTGGTCTTCCAGAATCTACTAATTTTTTAGATACTTTGATGGAAGGAGATTTTCCGTATAATTCTAGTTTTGAATAGATAAATGGTTTGAATAATTCCAAAGCCATTCTTTTTGGAAGACCGCATTGGTGAAGTTTTAATTCTGGACCAACAACAATTACACTTCTTCCTGAGTAATCTACACGTTTACCTAACAAGTTCTGTCTGAACCTACCTTGCTTACCTTTAAGCATGTCGCTTAATGATTTGAAAGGTTTCTTATTGGCATTTTTAACAATAGCTCCAGATCTGCCGTTATCTAATAAGGCATCAACTGATTCTTGAAGCATTCTTTTTTCATTCTTAATGATGATTTCAGGTGCTCCAAGCTCCATTAATCTTTTAAGACGGTTATTTCTGTTAATTACTCTTCTGTATAGTTCGTTAAGATCAGATGTAGCAAATCTACCGCCATCTAGCATTACTAGAGGTCTTATGTCAGGTGGGATTACTGGTAATACATTCATTACCATATATTCTGGTTTATTGTCACCTGATTCTATGAATTGCTCAATAAGCTTTAATCTTTTTATTGTTTTTTCTTTCTTAAGCTCAGAGGTTTGAGTAGCTAAATCTTCTCTTAGATCTTTTTGTAATTTTTTAAGATCAAGTTTTCGTAGTAATTTTTGAACTGATTCTGCTCCCATTTCAGCTTCGAAGCTTCCATATCCGTGCTCTTCTTGAAGTTTATCATATTCATCCTCAGTAAGTATTTCGCCTTCTTGAAGAGGTGACATTAATGCGTCAGTTACTATATAAGATTCGAAATATATAACTTTTTCGATAGCTTTTAGAGTAGTGCCAAGCATGGTACTAATCCTTGATGGAAGAGATTTTAGGAACCAAATGTGAGTTACAGGAGCTGCTAACTCTATGTGACCCATTCTTTCTCTTCTTACTTTTGATGATGTAACTTCAACACCACATTTTTCACAAACTATGCCTTTATATTTTATTCTTTTATATTTACCACATAAGCATTCGTAATCTTTGATTGGGCCAAAGATTCTAGCACAGAATAAACCTTCTCTTTCTGGCTTAAATGTACGGTAGTTAATAGTTTCTGGCTTTGTTACTTCGCCAAAAGACCAAGATCTAATTTTGTCTGGATCAGCTATTGTGATTTTAATAGCGTTAAAGTCTAGAAGGTCAACGGCATTATTTGAGTTTAAACTTAATAAACCGTGTGAAGATGTTCCTGCTAATGACATATTTATTATATTTTATTTTTATTAGTTACTTGTCCGGCATAGCCTTTCGGCGACGACGGATTAGTTTTCTATTAATTCGATATTTAGGCCCAGAGATCTAACCTCTTTAATCATTACGTTGAATGATTCGGGAATTCCGCAGTTGAAGTTTTGGTTTCCTTGAATTATTGATTCGTAAATCTTAATTCTTCCAACTACATCATCTGACTTAACAGTTAACATTTCTTGGAGTGAATAAGCAGCTCCGTATGCTTGTAGAGCCCAACATTCCATTTCACCAAATCTTTGTCCACCGAAGTGAGATTTACCGCCAAGGGGTTGCTGAGTAATAAGACTATATGGTCCAATTGATCTAGCGTGAATTTTATCATCAACTAAGTGATGAAGTTTCAGCATGTAAATGTAGCCGACAGTAGTATGGCGATCAAATTTTTGACCGGTTTTACCGTCTGTTAGCTGAATTTGTCCAGATCTGTCAATACCACTAAGTTCAAGTAGTCTAGTGATATGAGATTCTTTAGCATTTTCAAAAATACCTGTAGCGAAAGGAACGCCATTTTGAAGTTTGCCGGCAAATTTTACTACTTCATCTTCAGAAAGTGAATTGATGTGAACAACTTCAGATTCTAATGTATAGATTTCAAGTAACTTGGCACGAAGATCTCTAGCAATATTAACTTTTTCTTCTGCTAGTTGATTGTAGATCTTAGATATTTGTTTACCTAATTCCTTTGAAGCAAGTCCTAAGTGAACTTCTAGGATTTGTCCAATATTCATACGAGAAGGTACACCAAGTGGATTTAATATTATATCAATTGGTTCCCCATCTTCAGAATAAGGCATGTCCTCAATTGGTGCTATTTTAGAAACAACACCTTTGTTACCATGACGTCCAGCCATTTTATCACCTGGTTGTAGGCGATATTTGGAAGCTATATAAACTTTTACAACTTTTAAGACACCTTGTCCTAATTCGTCTCCGGCTTTGATTCTTGCAACTTTCTTGTCAAAAGTTTTTTGGGTATCAGCAAGCTTATCAACATTTCCTTTGATAAGCTTTTCTGCTTTATCCATAGCATTTGAGTCATCAACTGCAAGTTTGCATAGTTGAGCTTTTGAAAGCTGTTTTAAAGAAGCTAGGTCAAGTTTTGTTTTGGCTTTAATATCACCAATCGCATTTACTGACTTTGTGCCGTTAAATTGTTTATATAGGCTATCTTGAAGCGCAGAGTCTATGAAAGATATTTTAAGATCTTTTGCTTTAGAAAGTTTTTCAATCTCTTGCATTTCGATATAGATCGAACGTTCGTCTTTTTCTATACCTTTTCTTGAGAAGACTTTAACATCAACTACTGTTCCACTAATGCCAGTTGAGGCATAAAGCGAAGAGTCTTTAACGTCTGCAGCTTTCTCACCAAAGATTACTTTTAGAAGCTTTTCTTCTGGAGTCATTGGAGATTCACTCTTAGGAGTGGTTTTCCCAACTAGAAGGTCTCCTGGGTGTATTTCGGCACCGATATGGATAACACCTTCTTCGTCAAGCTTGCTTAAGATATCTTCACTAACATTTGGAATGTCACGTGTAATTTCTTCGGGCCCTAGCCTTGTATCTCTTGCTACCACTTCTAACTCTTCAATATGAATTGAAGTGAAAGTGTCGTCAGCTAGAAGCTGTTCGGAGATAATGATTGAATCCTCAAAGTTGTAACCATTCCAAGGCATGAAAGCAACTCTAACATTTTTACCAAGAGCTATTTCTCCACCTGAAACACTATGTCCGTCAGAAATTATTTGGTTAGTTTTAACTTTTTGTCCAACTTCAACAATTGGTTTTTGGTTAATACAAGTATCTTGGTTAGTTCTAGTATATTTTTGTAGATTGTGAATCTCAATATCTGAAGAATCTGCATCGTCCGATTGAATGACTATTTTTGATGAGTCTACAAATTTAACAGTACCATTGCTCTCGGCTTTAACTGTAGCTCCAGAGTCAGCAGCAATGATTGCTTCCATTCCAGTTCCAACTATAGGTGCTTCTGCTTTAAGCAAAGGGACAGCTTGACGTTGCATATTTGAACCCATTAATGCACGGTTTGCATCATCATTTTCAAGGAATGGGATTAATGTCGTTGCAATCGAAATTAGCTGTTTGGTTGAAACGTCAATATAGTCAATATTTTCTGGTGCAGTCATGAAATACTCACCATTTTTACGACAATTAACTAATTCATCAGTTATTTTTCCGTCTTTATCGATGTTAATGTTGGTAGGAGTTATAGTGCAATCAACTTCTTTCATTGCAGAAAGATAATCAACTTGAGTAGTAACTTTCCCATTTGTTACTTTACGATAAGGAGTTTCGATAAACCCGTAATGGTTAACTTTTGCATAAGTAGCTAAAGAGTTAATAAGACCAATATTTGGTCCCTCTGGAGTTTCTATTGGACATATTCTACCATAGTGAGTTGGATGAACGTCACGAACTTCAAAACCAGCTCTTTCTCTTGTAAGACCACCGGGTCCTAAAGCTGAAAGCCTTCTTTTGTGAGTAATATCTGATAATGGATTTGTTTGATCCATAAATTGAGATAATTGTGAAGTAGCGAAGAAGTCTCTAACTGCTGTAATTAATGGTTTAGAATTTATCAAGCTTTGAGGCATTACTGTGTCAACTTCAACAGAATTCATCTTTTCTACAATTGATTTCTCAATTCTAGACATACCGATTCTAAGTTGGTTTTCGATTAATTCACCAACAGATCTAACTCTTCTGTTAGTAAGATTATCGATATCATCAGTTTTTAAATCATTATGTTTGATAAGACTTAAAATTCTAATTGTTTGCTCAAGATCCTCTCTTGTAAGGTAAGTAGTCTCTTTAGGAACGTCTAGATCTAGTCTGTGATTCATTTTCATTCTTCCAACTTCAGATAGATTATATCTAACATCATTGAAGAATAAGTTTTCAAAGTAGGTTTTGGCAATTTCTATAGTTGATGGAGACTCACCAAGTCTAATTGATTTATAAATATCAAAAAGAGCGTCTTTTTGAGTTTCATTTTTGTCAACTGTCATTGTGTTATATAGGTATGGCCCTATATCTGACTTGCTTGGGTTAACAATCGCAACTTTTGTAAAGTTTAGCTTTTTTAGGATTTCTAAACTTTCTGAAGTAACTATGCTTCCTGCTTCTAGAAGTAATTCACCTGTATCTGTTTCAATTAGATCTTGAGCGATTACATAGCCTAAAAGAACTTCTTCAGTTAGTAAATAGTGAGTAAATTTTTCTTCTTTGAGTTTTTCGATGAGTTTTTTAGTAACTTTATCGCCATTTTCTGCAACGACTTTGTTAGTATTTGAGCAAACTAAGTCATGAGTTACTTTTTTGCCTTTAAGAGCTTGAGCATCAAATTCTAGTGCCCAGCCATTTTTTGTAATAGTAGCGTCGAATGAGCCATAGAATTTTTTAATTATTTCTTCAGAGCTTATGTCGATAGCCTTTAATAGAGACGAAACAGGTATTTTTCTTTTTTTATCAACTCTGAAATATAGAATATCTTTACTGTCAAACTCAAAATCTAACCATGATCCAATGTGTGGAATGATTTTTGAAGTGTAAGATTTTGATCCAGATAATTTTACATTTTCACTGTCAAAGAATACACCTGGGGCTCTTCTCATTTGTGAAACTATAACTCTTTCAGCACCGTTGATGATAAAGCTTCCTGAAGCAGTCATTAATGGAATTTCGCAAAGGTAAACTTCTTGCTCTTTTATTGAACGTATTTCTCTAACTTCACTTCCTTCTTCTTGATGCCACAGGATAAGGCGAAGTTGGGCGTGTAAAGGTGCAGAGAAAGATCTTCCAGCTGATAAAGACTCACTTGCTTCATATTTTGGTTGGGCAAGTGTATAGTTTATGAATTCTATAGTTACTCTTCCAGCTGAATCAGATAAAGGAAAAAATGAATTGAAAACAGATTGAATCCCAAGGTTTTCTCTTTTGTCAGGGTCAATTTCGGCCTGTAAGAATTGTTTATAGGATTCTTTTTGGAGAGAGACTAAATGAGGAATTTCATTTTTATCTTTGTTTTCACTGAAAGTTTTTCTCAGGACAGTTTGATCAAAATTACGGTTTTGAATCACCTTTGCTACCTCTTTTGATAAGTTTTTGCTAATTACTTAGAAAAAATTAACTAAAAATTAATTTTCTCTTTGTACAAGTAAAGTCGAAGATACCGGCCCCATTTTGAATAAGGCCGGTATTCTCAAATAATTTATTTTAATTCAACTTTTGCGCCAGCAGCTTCAAGTTTTGCCTTGATTTCTTCTGCTTCGTCTTTTGTTGCATCAACTTTTACGGCTTTAGGAGCTGCTTCTACAAGCTCTTTAGCTTCTTTAAGCCCTAATCCAGTGATTGTTCTAACTTCTTTAATGACAGAGATTTTATTCGCTCCCATTTCAGTTAGAACTACTTCGAATTTGTCTTTTACTTCTGCGGCTCCATCGTCGCCAGCAGCAGGAGCTGCAACGGCCATTGAAGCGGCTGAAACACCCCATTTTTCTTCTAATAGCTTACTTAAATCCGCAAGTTCTAAAACTGTTAAAGTTGAAAGAGTTTCTGTTAATTGTTCGATATTTGCTGACATTTGTTATTACGTTTTGAGTTGTTAATAAGTTTAGTATTAATTGTATTTGTTTAGTTATTCCTTTTTTAATTCTGCTAGACCTTGTTCAGGAGCAGTAAGAATTCTAACAAAATTAGATTGTACGCCTTTAAGAACTCCAATAAATGAAGCTCGTACGTCGTCTAGAGATCCTAGTTTCGCCATAGTCTTAATGGCATCTTCGTCAACTAATTCATTGTTGAAATGAGCAGTGACTATTTCTAAAGCTTTAACTTGCTTAGAGAAATCATTAATTATTTTTGACAAAGCAACTGGATCTTCAGAGTATAGAATTGCAGTTGGTCCATTTAAATGAGGAGTGATTTTTTCAAGATCAGTGTCTTTTACAGCTATTCTTACCAAAGTATTCTTAGCAATTCTCATGCTGCAGTCTTTGTTTTTAAGCTGAACTCTCATCTCATATAGCTCTTTGTCAGTCATCCCACGGTAATAGACTACTGCAACAAAAGCACTAGCTGTTAGCTTTTCTTTAAGAGATGTAACTAGATGTTCTTTTTGACTTCTATCCATTGCGATTAAAATTTAAAAATTATATTGAGCTAACATCAATTTGAACTGATGGTCCCATAGTTGTGCTTAAGAAAAATTCTTTGATGAATTTTCCTTTTGTTGATTCTGGTCTTGAGTCTTTTACGGCTTTAAGAATAGTTTCAACATTTTCAATCAAGGCTTTTGGCTCGAAATTGATTTTACCAGCTAGGCAGTGCACAGTTCCAGCTTTGTCGCTTCTGAAGTCGATCTTTCCTTTAAGAGCTTCTGAAACAGCTTTTTTGATATCCGTTGTAACTGTACCATTTTTAGGGCTAGGCATTAATCCTCTTGGTCCAAGCTTTCTGGCAATTTTTGATATTTTAGACATTACAGATGGAGTTGCAACACAGCAATCAAAGTCTAAAAAGCCTTCAGAGACTTTTTTTACTAGCTCATCTAGTCCTGCAAGTTTTGCTCCTTCTTTTAATGCTAAGGCTTGTTCTTCTTCACTGTCAGTGAAAACTATAACTCTAACATCTTTACCAGAGCCGTTAGGAAGCAAAGTAGACCCCTTAACAGATTGGCTTGATTGTTTAGCATCTATTCCAAGATTTATAGCTATGTCTAGAGATTCGATAAATTTCTTTGGCTTTTCAAGGCTAAGCTCTTGTAATTTTTTTATCCCTTCTTCTATGTTTTGTACGCTATATTTATTTGGTACAGCTTTTGAAGTGTCTTTTTTGTTTTTTGTCATTTTATAATGAATTTAAATCTATTCTACTATCTCAAGACCCATAGAAATCGCTGAACCTTCAACCATTTTCTCGCAAGCTGCAAGATCCATGGCGTTCATATCCTCGATTTTCAACTTAGCTACATTAGCTATTTGGGCTTTGTTAATTTTTCCGGCAGTTTCTTTTCCTGGTGCAGCTGAACCTTTCTTTAATTTAAGTTCTTGCAGGATCAGGAATGAAACAGGAGGATTCTTTGTTTGTATATCAAAGCTTTTATCTTTATAAGCTGTAATTGTAACTGGTATAGGAGTTCCTGGAGCATAATCGAACTTCATAGCATTAAACTGCTTACAAAATTCCATAATGTTAAGGCCTTTTTGACCAAGTGCGGGTCCTATGGGAGGAGCGGGATTTGCCTTTCCTACTGGTACTTGTAATTTTATAATTCCTATTGACTCTTTAGACATGTGATAAGTTCCTTAAATAATCTATTATTTGTGTATGGTCCCGTTTTTTGTAAGGCGCCATAAATTATTTTCCTTTAAACTAATATGCAACTATTTTTTTAAAAAAAAGCTAATTTAGGTATCCTATGATAGTTTTTCGACTTGATTTATATCGAGCTCTACTGAAGTTGCTCGACCAAAAATTGAGACTGAAATTTTTACTTTTTGCTTCTCAGAGTCAAACTCCTCAACGACTCCGGTAAATGATTCGAACGGACCTTCGATAACGTTTAATGTTTCTCCAGACTCAAAAATCATGTTTTTGCTGTCTACTTCTTTTGAAGCAGAAAGATCTAATATTTCTTTCATCTTAGCTTCGCCAACTGGTTTTGGTGTGTTTTTTCCACCCAAAAAACCCATTGATTTTGGAATGGATGTTATAATATTTGATATTTCGCCTGACAAATCTGCATTTACAAAGACATATCCAGGGAATAATTTCTGTGCTTCTTGTACTTTTTGTCCTTTTTTAATCTTGATGACATTCTTAGTCGGTACAAGAGCATCTACGATATTTGAGCCGTATTCAGATCTAGTTTTTAGAGATTGTATCTCTAGGCCTATTTTATTCTCTTGGCCGGCCATTACGTTTAATATGTACCAGTTTGTTTTGTTTTCCATGTTTGGTATGTGTATTTATTTAAGTTATTTTATGCTTTATAAGCCAAATATTAATCCAATGACCTTTGAAATAAGGAAATCAGCGAACGTTATGGCTAATGAAACTACTATTATTGTTACTATTATAGTTGCTGTAGTAACATATACTTCTTTTTTTGAAGGGAATTGAAGCTTTTTTGACTCTTCTATCGTTTCCTTAAAGAATTTAAACATTTAAAAATTTTTAATTTTGTATAGTGGCAGGAGTGAGAGGGATCGAACCCCTAACCTACGGTTTTGGAGACCGGCACTCTACCAATTGAGCTACACTCCTATACTATATACTATTTATTTGGTAAAATTTGTTATTCAGAGAAATCAGCTTTGTAGCATACTGGGTCTGCAGAACCGTCTTCGTTAACATTTGCCCTGCAAAATACTAAACCCTGGTCAGCTTTCATGTTCTGATATTCTAATAGCGTAGCCGTCAATCCAAGCGTCGTGCTGCTCGGTTACGAACTTACCATGCGTCTTTGCTTGGTAGCAGCTATTAATACTCAATAGCATTGCTGAGAGTATTAATAGTTTGGCTATTGTAGCAAATTTTATCATGTAATTATTTTATAATTTTTGCAACAACACCAGCACCAACTGTTCTACCACCCTCGCGGATAGCAAATCTTAATCCTTCTTCCATTGCAATAGGAGAGATTAGTTCGGCTGTCAATT
>Ga0209711_10000208_pt1 | contig 59451 bp, 55 predicted proteins | sample ArcticOcean_MG_C_7_FD_187441 | JGI IMG/M metagenome (GOLD analysis project Ga0209711, IMG submission 187441) | Marine microbial communities from western Arctic Ocean - ArcticOcean_MG_CB11_88 (SPAdes) (version 2) | ecosystem: Environmental > Aquatic > Marine > Oceanic | place: Arctic Ocean... | reverse complement strand
TATATAAGTAGGGTAGTACCTATTAAAAAGTATTATTGAGATTTTTTGGGTTTTTAGTATTATTAGTTTGACAAATATCACACGTGTTTAATTTGTCATAATTCGTCATAATTCGTCATAATTCGTTGAAAAACAGATATTTAGCATATATAGTTTTGTTAAGAACTTATACGTTTTGTGAATAAGTACTCCTTTTTTTATGGTTATGAGTTGTTAAATTGCAGTATGGATTTATATGAGAACTGTACCCAGTGTGATTCACTGGAAGAAAAGTTAAATTACCTTGGTGGTATTGTAATTAATAAACTAAAGAGTTCTAACGATTCTTTTTATCAAAAGCCTCACTATACTTCGGATGAGGTTTGTAGTTACTTAAACATCTCTAAAAAGACTTTAGACAACCTATGTAGTGGCGCTGAACTTCGCTTTACAAAACCTAAGGGACGAAGATATTTTTTAAGAGAAGATTTAGAAGACTATGTTAGGCAAAACAGACAACGATCTAAGTATAAAAATTTATTAGATAAGCAAGACTTAAGATAATAGTTCTTGAGCCTTAAGGCCCATCATTTCAGCTTTGTAAATATTATCCATTTTAATCATATCCTCCTCCTGCATTTCAGTACTTCCTCTATAATATGATAAAGTAGTTTTTAAGTCTTTATGTCCTACATATTTTTGAACTCTTACTGTAGGAACTCCATTCATTAACATGTTAGTTATAAACGAAGCTCTAGCACTATGAAAGGTTAAGCCTACAATACCATTACGGTTTTTTTGTTGGCCTATAGTTTTGTTTGGGAACGTTTGTTTTAACCAAACGTTCAAGTAACCTGTTTTAGTAGTACTCGTGTAGAAGTTTAATAACATAAAATCGTCAGGTTTTCTTTCTCCTATTAGATCTTTAGCTAAGTCACTTATACTAATCCTTATATTAGAACCTCCCTTTTGCATAGCTATATAAATATGCCAACCTTTCTCATCTTTCTTTAAATCTCCCCATTTAATATTATCTCTTAAATCTCCGAGTCTTAAACCTGTTAGTATACTAAACATAAAGCCTCTAGCAATGTTAGGGCATCCGCACATCTCAGGATCTAACTGCGCATATTCTTTAGTATTGATGTATTCTTTAATTAAATCTCTATTAATTTTAATATAACCTTCGGATTTGAACCAGTTAGTTGTAGTGACTACATCAGAATTAGCTATTGCGTCTTCATAGATGAGTTTTAAACGATTGTTGTAAGTATTTATAGTTTGTTCCTCGTAAACCTTACCATATCTACTAACACCATTTGTATATAAATCAGCTTTAAATTTCTTTATATTTTCTTTAGTAATATTGTGGAATTGTTTACTTCTTCCAAAGTGATTTTCAAATAACTTTAATGCCTGAAGATAAGAAGCTTTTGTATTCGAAGAAGCCGGTACACCTTTTTTAGATTCCATATTCTCTATAAATTCTTTTCCGTACTCAACCACAGACCTTCCTTCTTTATCCCATTTCTCTGTATCAAACAATCCTGTGGCTAATTCCTTTTTATTTTGATTAAGAATATCGGAAACATCTATATTAACATTATTATTCCATGTTCTTTGTTTTGGATTTAATCTTCCTGTAAACTTATATAATCCTTCTAATTTTTTAGATCTTTCTTTTCCGTCTTCATACCATCTTAAAAAGGACTGTTCTTTATTTTTTTCTTTCTTTTTAGTTGACCTGGATTGAACCCATTTTATATTCATTTTTATTGCAATTAAGTATAGTATTAATATACAAAATATGTACAATAATATGTACAATTTTTTTGTTCCCGGATTGTACACGTGTTTTTGGGATAATTAGGGATATTGGTTACGTACTAAATGCCTTGTTAACAGAGTAAATAGGTGTTTATAGGGTATTAGTTGCACCCCTGTCTACTTCCCAATACAGAAATTTGCAAAAATATTACCAAGAATATCATCATTTGTAATCTCCCCTGTGATTTCTGCTAAATATTTTATACTTCTTCTAATGTCGACTGAGAGTAGATCACCAGAAAGACTATTCACTAACCCCTCGTTTACTTCCTCAATTGCTCTTAATGCTTGAATTAAAGCTTCGTAGTGCCTTGAATTACTAATTATAATGTCAGTATAAGGGTTTAGTAACTCGACCTCTTTAATCAACCTTGTTTTAAGTAAATTAACAGATTTTGAATCTGTTGCTTCTATTTCTATTATGTTAGTTGTAGATTCAAGATCTTTTAACAGTTTAGTGTTTTGATTGATTAAATCAATTTTATTTCTAACTAAGATTATTGACAAATCATCTCTTTTAAAGTTATCTAAACTATTGTTGATTTCATCAATATTTGTGTCATTAGAATCAAATAGATAAAGTAAAATTTTAGAACTTTTAATTTTGCTTATTGTCTTTTCTATTCCCTTAGATTCTATATAATCTGTTGTTTCTCTTAATCCAGCTGTATCTGTGAATCTAAAGTTTATACCTTCAATAACTAACGAATCTTCAATACTGTCTCTAGTGGTTCCAGGAATGTCAGAAACTATTGCTTTATCATCATTAAGTAAAGTGTTTAGTAAAGACGATTTTCCTGCATTTGGCTTACCTGCAATTGTAACAGAAATTCCATTTTTTAGAACATTTCCTGATTGAAAAGAATTTATCAAAGTGTTTAGTTCTAATTTTAATTTATTAGTTAACTTTTTAAACTCATCACGCTCTACAAACTCAACATCTTCTTGTGAAAAATCTAATTCAAGTTCTATCATTGAGGAAAAATGTAACAATTCAGCTCTTAATTTTTTTAAATCATCACTAAAGCCGCTCTTCATTTGTTGCATAGCTAATTTATGTGAACCTTCATTTTCAGAAGCTATTAAATCAGCAACAGCTTCTGCTTGATTTAGATCCATTTTCCCATTAAGAAATGCTCTTAAAGTAAATTCCCCTGGATTCGCAATCCTTATTCCATTATCAATAAATAAATTGATTATTTCTTTTTGAATATAAGTTGAACCATGACATGAAATTTCAATTGTATTTTCACCGGTATAAGAGTTAGGTCCTTTAAATAAAGTTATAAGTACTTCGTCTAATTCATGTCCTTTATTAATTAGATGCCCTAAAAGAACAGTATGAGATTTCTGATTTGATAAAAGCTTTTTACTCTTCGATTTAAATACTGATTCAGTAATTGAAATTGATTCTTTTCCAGAAATTCTTATAACAGCAATTGCTCCAAGACCATTTGGTGTAGCTAAAGCTATAATAGTATCTTGATTAATCATTAAAAATTTCTTTTGTAAATGTGCTTCTTTTCTTATGTAAAACACTTTCATAGTTTTTCCAAAAAGCTTGAATAGAGTTATTTTCAATAAGCTCTGGATTAGTTTCTACTTCTGTAATTCCTCTTTTGTTAAACATAGTTTGTAGATCATTAAATAGTATAGCTGTAACCCCTTTGTTTTGATAATCTGGATGAACTCCAATTAAGTAAAGTGAAGCTCTTTTATTAAAGATTTGAGATTTAAGAATCCTTAAAAACCCAAACGGAAACATTTTACCATTCATTTTTTTTAGTGCTCTTGAAAAAGAAGGCATTGTAATGGCAAATGCAATCAAATTCCCATCCTTATCCACTACACTTTTAATAAAATCAGGATGAATATATCTTAAATATCTTTCCTTGTAATGATCAACTTGATATTGTTGAATTGGAACAAATGTTTGTAAAGTGTTATATGTCTTATTTAATAAGTCAAACATCTGGTCAAGATATGGTTCAATTTCACTAGTCTTCTTAAAGTTTAGTGGTTTTAAATTATAACGTTTCATTATTATATCTGAAAATCTTTTTACTTTTTCAGGAGCTTCTTTTTCGTTAAAAATTTGGATTCTATATTCAACCCACTCTGCTAACTTCTTCATTTCAAGTCTTTCAAGATGGTCTTTTTGGTAAGGGTTATGATACCATGTAATCATTGTGTTTAACTCATTAAAACCATGGGTTAGTAAACCAGCTTTATCCATATTAGAAAAACCAACCGGACCTTCAATAAAAGAAAGTTTTCTCTCTTTTCCAAAGTCTATGACTGCTTCAATAAGTTTTTTTGAAACCTCTATGTCATTTATCACATCATACCATCCAAAGCGAACTTTATTTTTACTTTGTTCTTTTACCTCCACCCAGTTAACAATTGCAGCGATTCTTCCAACAATTTCATTGTTTTTGAAAGCTAGAAAATATTCAGCTTCTGCATTATTAAAAACGGGATTTTTAGTTTTATCCATCATTTCAAGTTCTTCATTAGAAATAGGAGGGACCCAGTATTTAGAATCTTTATAAAGCTTAAATGGAAAGTTTACAAAATCTTTATAGTCATTAACTGAAATTGCTTTTTTTATAAAAATCATTTCTTTCTGTTAGATTTTTTTAGTGTCTTGCGTTCTCTTTTGTTAGATTTTTTTTTGTTTTTATCTGATTTTCTTAAATCTTTAGAGTCTTGTTTTAATTTTCTTCTTTTTTGTTTTTGTTTTTCTAATTCTTCTTTGTCAACTGGAGTTTCATCTCTATACCAATCTAATCTTGTGGACATACCAATTTTAAAGTACATATTTCGGGGTGTATCTTTGAAATTTGTACCTATGCTAGTGTCAAATTGATAATTTTTGTCTAGTAAAAATGCAAATCCAAATTTGAAATAATTATCATCGTAAATATCATTTTTAATCATTTCAAATTCACCAAAAGTCGACCACCTTGGATTCTTGAAATTATGAGTTAAAGTGCCAATATAATTTAAAATAGAATTTTTATCCCCAATTCTATCAAGTGTAATGTTATTGACAAACACCCATTTACCGATAAAATGATTTTGTGTAATAACACTAGCTTTTGGGCTTATTGCATTTTCTGTTATAGTCCAATTATGGTTAATGAATATACTATGATTAAAAATATTGTATTCAGCTGTTTTTTTTATACTTGTAAAGGGATCATTATAGTTGTAACCATTTTTCGGAATGTAATTCACACCAGCATAAACAGATATTGCAGGAATGAAATCAACAAGTCGAATTTTATTATTTTTATCCCAACTTAGTACACTGACACTATGCCATTTTTTATTTTTAAATGGATCAAAAACAAGGTATTTGAATCCTAGTGTTTGCTTGTTTAAAAATTTTGTTTTGATTTTATCTTCACTAATAAATTTATTTACACTATTGTTTTGATTGTAAGTTCCATCAATTATTAGTTCTAATTTATTTAATAATAAACCATAACGTATAGTATAATTAAGTTGAGACTCATTTATTGTCGAATTTTTAAAGTTTTTATTATTTAATTTACCCATTTTCCCTCCAATTTCAAATTGAAGTACATTTTTACCAACAGAAAAGGCTCCTTGAGAAGAACCTGGTCTGTTTGAGTTTATTGTCTCAGTGTATTGGGTAAATCCTTTAAAACCTAGTAAAAGAGATAATGCTAAAATATGTATTGATTTCATTTGATGAAAAGATATAAAAATAAATATTATTGATTAAGCCTAAAATGAATTATTAATTAAATTCATTAATTGTATTTTTACTTTGTAAAACATTTACTGATGACTACTTTTTTATATATTATTATTTTTGTTGTTATTTTTTTTTATTTAATAAGATTGTTGGCTCCTTATATTTTAGCTTTCATTATTAAAAGATTTCAAAATAAGATGAAAAACAAATTTCAAAACATGAATGAGAGCTTTAATCAACCCAATGAAAACCCCAATGAAAACCTTAAAGAAAACAAAAAAGAAAAGGTTGGAGAATACGTAGACTTTGAAGAATTAGATTAAATTATGTATTTAAAAATTTTTAAAAATATTGTCCCTCACGTAATATGCATAATTTTTTTAGCATCACTGTCTTTAACATATTTTTATCCTGTACTATCAAATAAAGCAATATTACAATCTGATATATCCCAATTTTCAGGAATGTCAAAGCAAATTGTAGATCATAGAATTGAGTTTGATGAAGAGCCTTATTGGTTAGACAACGCCTTTTTAGGAATGCCATCTTTTCAAGTCAGTGCAATATATCCTTTTGATATTTTAAGAATTATAGATCAATTTATTCGTTTTTTACCTAGACCAGCTGATTATTTGTTTCTTTACTTACTTTCTTTTTATTTATTGATAATTTCACTTAATATCAGATATAAATATGCTCTTTTCGGAGCAATAGCATTTGGTTTCTCTACTTACTTGATAATCATTCTTGGAGTTGGGCATAACACTAAAGCTTTAGCTCTTGGATACATGCCTTTAGTAGTTTCTGGATTTATAATGACTTTGAATAACAAACATATAGAGGGTTTCATAATAACTGCTATTTCTTTAGGTCTTCAAATACATTCCAATCATTATCAAATGACATTTTACACCTTGATAATGTTAATGTTTTTAGTTGCTGTTTATTTATATAATTCATTAAAAAAAAGTCAATCAAAAATATTTTTTAAATCATTCTTTGTTCTGTTTTCTAGTGTAATTATTTCAGTTTTAATGAATGCTCCAGCTATTTTATCAACAATGGAATATTCTGAGTTTAGTACTCGAAGTAAAAATGAAATAACAATTAATCCTGATGGATCATTAAAAGAATCTGTCTCAGGTTTGGATAAAAACTATATTACAGAATACAGTTATGGTATTTTGGAAAGTATCAACCTCTTTGTTCCCAAATTTATGGGAGGTTCTAGCGCGGAAACCATTAAAGAGGATTCTGAACTCATGTCTTTAATTAAGACTTTAGATCCTCAACAAGGTCAACAGGTTTATCAATATTCTAAAATGTATTGGGGAGACCAACCTATAGTAGCTGCACCAGCTTATATTGGTGCTACAGTATTGTTTGTTTTTTTTCTAGGTTTATTATTGGTTAAGAATATAAACATGAGGTGGATAATGATTTCAATAGTTGTTTCATTGATTCTTTCTTGGGGCAAAAATTTATCTTTTTTTACTGATTTCATGATTGATTACTTTCCTATGTATGACAAGTTTAGGGCAGTTTCATCAATACAGGTTATACTAGAATTTTGTATTCCTTTTTTGGCAGTTTTTGGTCTTCAAAAATTTTTTGCAAAAAACACGGACAACTATTTAAAAACTAGAGCATTGTATTTTTCTGGTTTAACTCTTGGGTTAGTTTCCTTGAGCTTATATTTATTTGGAACGAATTTATTTGATTTTAAATCAAATTTTGAAATATTTTCAGATTATCCTGAAATACTAAATCTTATAATTGATGAAAGAAAATCTTTGCTTAAAGAAGATAGCTTAAGGTCTTTTATATTTGTCATCTCTATATTTTCTATTCTTTTTATCTACTCTAAGAAATTTATTAAAAAGAATTTAGCTATTTATTCAATAATTATTTTGGTGATTATTGATTTATGGCAAGTTGATAAGCAGTATGTTAATTCTGATCAATTTGTTAATCAATCATCTGTTAATTCTCCTTTTAAGCTAACTATAGCAGATAAAGCAATTTTACAGGATAATTCTGATTTTAGAGTTTTTGAGCCTGAAAGAGGGTTTTCAAATGCTAGAACTTCATTCTTTCATAAATCTATTGCTGGCTATCATGCAGCAAAACCCAAAAGAATACAAAATATCTATGATTTTTATATATTAAAAAATAATTTGGATGTGTTAAACATACTCAATGTTAAGTATATTATTCAAAATGATCCTGATAATCCTTTAGGAGTTACAAGAAATCCTAATGCACTTGGAAATGCGTGGTTTGTCGATGGTGCTGTAGTTGTAGAAAATGATAATCAAGAATTATTAAGTTTATCGGAGCTAGATTTAAGTAAAAAATTAGTTACTCAAAATAAATCTCTTATTGCAAGAGAGTTTAAATTAAGAGAATCTAATACGATTACTTTATATTCAAGAAAAGCTAATGAATTAATATATAAGTCATCAACTGAATCAAGTCAATTAACAGTTTTTTCAGAAGCATTTTATAAAAATGGTTGGCAAGCATATGTAGATGGTATTCAAGTAGATCACTTTAGAGTAAATTATTTACTTAGAGGTCTTATTTTACCAGAGGGAGATCGTGAAGTGAAATTTAACTTTAAACCCAAAGTGGTTTATACGGGTTCTTATATTTCTATAGTAGCATATTTAATTTTATTAATTTTAATGATTAAGTTTATTTTAAATAAAAAAAATGTATAAAATATTTCCAAAAAATAGATATGAGAATACTCTAAAAATGCTTAAAGAAGTATGTCCTTCTCCTTCAGTAGTTTTTGATTTAGGAGTCACTAATCCGTTTTCTGAAATCATGAAACAAAATAATTATAAAGTTTATAACACTAATGGAGAAGATTTAGATGAAAATCCAGATATTATCCTACCTAAGGATGTAGATTTGGTTACTGGTTTTGAAATACTAGAGCACTTAGTTTCTCCATATCCTTTACTTAAGAACCTTGAAGCTAAAAGAGTTTTTTTAACTGTTCCTGTAAATTTATGGTTTGCAAAAGCATATAAAAGTAAAACTGATGATAGAGATCGACATTATCATGAATTTGAGCCATGGCAGTTTGATATGTTATTAGAAAAAGCAGGTTGGAGAATAGTTAAAAAGGAATTATGGAAAAACCCATCTTTTAAATTAGGATTTAGACCTTTTTTAAGAAATTTCACCAATAGGTATTATGCTGTTTATGCAGAAAGGGATTATGCTGAAAGATGGCCAAATAAGGAAAAATTCACAAGTTATTATAGGGGAGTACTAAACCTTTAAGAATATTAGTAATGAAAATTGGAATGATTCTTGATGCGCCTTATCCTACTGACCCAAGGGTTTTTAATGAATCACAAGCGTTAATCAAATCAGGAAATGAAATCTTTTTATTCTGTTTGTCTTTTAAAAAAAAATTTATTAAAAGAGAAGTTATTCATGGAATAAACGTTGAAAGATTTTATTGTTCTTGGATTACATACAAACTATCTGCATTAGCCTATACATTCCCCTTTTACAAATGGATAATGTCTAATAAGATTAAAAAATTTATAAACAATAATAATATAAAATATTTACATATTCATGACTTACAAATTGCTAGTTCTGTTTTTTTTGCAAACGTTTTTTTTAGCTTAAACGTAACTCTAGATCTCCATGAAAATAGGCCAGAAATAATGAAGTTTTATAAGCATGTGAATAGTGTTTTTGGAAAATTATTTATATCTCCATCTAAATGGAAAGTAGCTGAGGAGAAATATTGTAAAATGGCAAATTCTATTGTTGTAGTAACTGATTTAGCTAAAAAAGAATTAATCAGTAGAACAAACATCCACGAAGATAGGGTAGTGGTTTTTTCAAATTCTGTTTCAAAAAGTTTTTATTCTGATTTTAAATTAGATAATAATATTATAAATAAATATGCTGATTCATTTGTTTTGCTTTATTTAGGAAATACTTCAAAAAGAAGAGGTCTCGAAACGGTTTTAAAATCTATCCCTAAGCTTATTAAAACTATACCTAGTTTTAAGTTAGTAATTGTGGGTACTAGTTCTTACGATAATGAGCTTGTTAAAATTGCACATAATTTAAATGTAACTAAATATGTAGATTTTGAAGGATGGAAAAATGAAAAGTTATTTCCATCTTACATAAAAGCTGCACAACTTGGAGTTTCTCCTTTACATTCCAATATACATCATGACACAACTTATGCAAATAAACTTTTTCAATATATTTCATTAGGTTGTCCTTTAGTTTGTAGTGATGTAATGGCTCAGAAAGCTCTTTTAGATAGATATAATATAGGCTTGGTGTTTGAAGCTGAAAACTCATCAGATTTAATTAAAAAACTCTTTAAACTATATTTAGATGAAGGCTTAAGGATGAAATTAAGTGAAAACTGTACTCATGCAATTAAAAATCATTTAAATAACGATATAATTTCTAAAGAATTAATAACACATTATGAAAAATAATAAATTACTTATTATTTCTTATTATTGGCCTCCATCGGGTGGGTCTGGTGTTCAACGTTGGCTTAACTTTTCTAACAGCCTAGTAAAAAAAGGTTGGGATATTACAGTTTTTACTGCTGAAAATGCAAATTACCCTATTCTTGACAATGAATTACAAAACAATATAGATCAATCTATAAAAGTGTTTAGTATTCCAATTCTAGAGCCTTCAAGTCTATTTAAAAAAAATAGTTCTGATAATATTAAATCTTCCAATATCTTTCAAAAAATTAAATTGTGGATTAGGGCGAATTTATTCTTTCCAGATTCAAGGATGTTTTGGATTAAAGACGTTACTAAACAAGCTATTAATTATATTAAAAATAATAATATTGATTGCCTAATTACAACTGCTCCACCTTTTAGTACTCATATTATAGGACTAAATATTAAAAAAAACACTAAAATAAAATGGATAACAGATTTTAGAGATCCATGGTCAGATTTTTTTCAATTTAAGCTTCTGCCTATGTCTGCTTATATAAGAAACAAACATTTAAAATTTGAAAATAAATGTTTAAATTATGCAGATTCTATAATAACATCATCTCCCTCTTTAACAGAAAAATATTCATTAATTAATTCAAGCTCTTATACTTTAACAAATGGATTTAATTCGTTTATTGAAAATAATGAGACAGATAAGTTTTTAATTATGTATTCTGGAGTTATGAAATCTATTCAGAATCCTAAAAATTTCTGGAAAGTATTGAAGGAAATCTGTCTAGAAAACGAAAATTTCTCTAATGACTTATTGGTTAGGCTAATTGGTGATTTTGACAAAGAAATTTTAAATAATAATGACCTCAAGCCTATTGAATCAAAAGTTAAATTTGAAAAGTATCTTAACAAATCAAAACTAGATGTTGAAATGTCTAAAGCTAGAGTGTTGATTTTAAGTAGTGTTAATCTAGAATCTGTAAATAATATTATTCCAGGAAAACTTTTTTATTATTTTTCTTTTAAGCGTCCTATTATTGCGTTTTCTAAGTTGAATAGTGATGTTTCTGATTTAATAAATAAAACAAATTCAGGTTTAGTGTTTGATTATTCCAATGAAGTTGATTTAAAAAATTATATTTTAGAACTTTATTCTAATTATAAGTTGAAAAAAAATAATTTCAAACCCAAAGATCTCGCTTCTTTTAGCTATGAAAATTTGTCTGAAAAGTTAGATGGTTTACTAAATAAAACAATAAATTGATGGGGATAGTAATTAAACAAACTTCTAAAAATATATTTACTATTTCAATTGCTTTGATAATAGGAGGAGTCAATACACTTTATTTTTATCCAGAATTTTTAAAAGATGAATATTATGGTTTAGTGGTGTTTTTATTAGCTACTTCAAACCTTCTTCAACCCCTAATGTCACTTGGAGCACAGCACACTATTATTAAGTTTTATAGTTCATTTAAAGATAAGATATCTAAAGATGCTTTCCTTTCAAGTATTATATTCATTCCATTGATTGTAATTATTCCAACAACTTTTTTTGTGGTTAAAGCTCACGATATAATTGGAGAATTTTTATCTATTCAAAACCCTATTATCCAATCTTATATTTGGGTGATATTTTTAGTTTCGTTTGCAACTTCATATTTTGAAGTTTTTTATGCTTGGTCTAGAGTTCATTTTAAATCTGTCTTTGGAAATGTATTAAAAGAGGTTTATCCTAGAATTTCTGTTCTAATTTTATTATTACTAGTTTCATTTGACTTTCTAACTAAGGAGAGTTTTGTTTGGTGGTTAACAGGACTTTATTATTTAAGGTTAGTGATAATGGTAGTTTATTCTCTTATTATATATACTCCAAAATTTTCATTTACACTTCCTGAAAATTTTAAAGAAATCTTATCTTATTCCTTGTATATTTTATTAGCTGGTTCGGCTGCTAGTTTATTAATTGACATAGATAAGTATATGATCCCTCAAAAGGAGGCTATTAGTCAAACTGCTTATTATGCTGTAGCTGTATTCATAGCAACTGTCGTAGAAATTCCAGGAAGAGCTATGTTTCAGATTTTAAATCCAATGGTAGCTAAGGCAATAAATGACAATGATTCCTTGAAATTAAATGATCTTTATCAAAAGAGTTCATCTAATTTACTTATAGTTTCTGGTTTCTTTTTCTTGCTTATTAACCTTAATATTTCTTCATTTTATCTTTTAATGAATAATGAGTTTTATTCGGATGCTGTTCTTGTAGTTCTAATTATATCTTTGGCCAAACTTATTCAAATGAGTTTTGGCTGTGGCCCTGCTATTTTAGCAACCTCAAATTTTTATAGAATTACTTTGCCTTTTTCTATTGCAATGGCTATTTCTGTTTATTTTTTAAATGATGTTTTAATTGATCTATATGGAATAAATGGAGCAGCAATATCTACTTTAATAGTTTTATCAATATTTACTATTCTTAAAGTCTTGTTCATTAGATTTAAATTAAAAATAAACCCTTACGATTTTAACACGATTAAAATCTTATTAATTGTTTTGGTATTGTATTTGACTGTTGGGTATATAGATTTTATATATTCTGCGTTTGTAGATATTTTAATAAGGAGTGTAATCGTTTCAATTATATATATGAGTTTAATTTATTACTTAGGACTTTCTAAAAGAATAAATCAAATTATAAGAAAAACTCTTAAAATGTAGTTTTGTTTTTCAAATATTTTGAGAGCTTAGATTTCTTGTTTTTTATTAAATCTCTTGGCGTTCCTTGAAAAATTAAATCTCCACCTTTTTCACCTCCATCTAATCCTAAATCTATTATATGGTCTGCACATTTAATTAAGTCTGTGTTGTGTTCTACTACAATAATAGAGTGACCATTTTCTAATAATGAATTAAAAGAGTTTAGAAGTTTTTTAATATCGTGAAAGTGAAGTCCTGTAGTAGGTTCGTCAAAAATAAATAAAGTCTTTTTTCTATTATTTCCTTTTAATAAAAATGTTGCTAATTTAATCCTTTGAGCTTCACCTCCTGAAAGAGAGGAAGATGATTGCCCTAATTGTATATAACCCATACCCACATCCTGTAATGGTTTTAGCTTATTAGTTATTTTATTTTGATTTGTAGAATTAAAAAACTCTATACTTTGATCAACTGTCATTTTAAGAACATCATCAATAGTCTTATTTTCAAATTTAACTCTTAAAACATTTTTTTTAAACCGTTTTCCTTTACAATTTTCACATTCTAAATTCACATCTGCCATAAATTGCATTTCAATTTTAACAGATCCTTCACCTTTACAACTTTCACAACGCCCTCCATCAACATTAAATGAAAAATGTTTTGCTTTATAACTGTTTATTTTTGAGAGCTTTTGAGAGGCAAATAAATTTCTTATATCATCATATACTTTAAGATATGTTACTGGGTTAGATCTTGAAGATAAACCAATAGGTTTCTGGTCAATAAATTCAATTTCATCAATTTCATCTATGTCTCCAGAAATTTCATCAAATTGCCCAGGTTTATTTTTAAAAACACCTTTTTCTTTAAGTAAGGCAGGGTATAATATTTTTTTTACAAGTGTAGTTTTTCCACTTCCAGAAACACCTGTTACAGCGACTAAATTGTTAAGAGGAAAATCAACAGAAATATTTTTTAAATTATTTTCTCTAGCTCCTTTAATTGATATTTTTCCTCCAGAATACCTGATTTTATCAAGAGGTTCGATAGCTTCTGTTTTATTTAAATACATAGAAGTTAGACTCTTTGATTTAAGAATGTCTTTAATAGAACCTTGAGCTACAACCTGTCCTCCGTTAGAACCTGCTTCAGGTCCTATATCAATGATATGGTCTGCAGATCTCATTATATCTTCATCATGTTCAACAACTAGAACTGTATTACCTATATTTTTTAGGTCAATAAGTATGTTTATTAATTTTTCTGTGTCTTTTGGATGTAACCCAACACTGGGCTCGTCTAATACATAAAGTGAACTCACTAATGAACTGCCTAGTGAATTTGCTAAATTTATTCTTTGTGATTCACCTCCAGATAAAGTACCAGATTTTCTGTTAATTGTAAGATAGCCTAAGCCAACATTACAAATAAACTTTAATCTATTTTGTATTTCTTTTAAAATTCTATTAGCTAGTTTTTCTTGATAAGAATCTAGCTTTAGTGTCAACATGAATTTTAATAAATCATCAATTGGCATTTCCACTAAATCAGTTATTGATTTTTTATTTATTTTCACATAAGACGCTTCATTTTTAAGTCTATTTCCGTTACAATCATTACAAATTGTTTTACCTCTGTAACGTGAGAGCATAACTCTATTTTGAATTTTATAAATCTTGTCTTCTAATTTTTTAAAAAAATAATTAATTCCTTTAAAATGACTGTTTCCTGTCCATAACAAGTCTTTTTGTTCGCTAGTTAATTTAAAATATGGTTTATGAATAGGAAAATTAAAGTTTATTGAACTTTTTACTAATTCATTTTTGTATTTTTTTAATTTTTCGCCCCTCCACGGAGCTATAGCATTATCGTATACGGATAATCCTGTATTTGGAATAACTAATTCAGGATCAATTCCGACAATATCACCATACCCGCCACAGCTAGAGCAAGCACCTAAAGGGTTGTTGAAGCTAAATAAGTGTTGCGAAGGTTCAATGAACTTAATACCATCTTTTTCAAACCTATTACTGAATTTATATTTGGTGTCAGATTTTAGATTATGAATTACTATGTTCCCTTTACCTTCATAAAATGCCAATTCTAATGAATCAGACAACCTATTTAAATAATCTTGATCATTACTATAAATTGATCTGTCAATTACTAAATTAAAATTCTTTTTTTTAAATTTCCCTAAACCATCAATTCTTAATATTTCATTGTTAATTTCAATTCTAGAAAAACCCTGTTTTTGAAGAAGCTCAAGAACTTCTTTACTGTTATTTAAGTTTGATAATTCTTTGTGAGAAAGTAAAAGAAATTTATCACCATACTTAAATTTTTTAATCTTTTTAAGAACAGATTTTATTGAATCTTTTTTTACTTCAATATTAGAAATAGGGGAGTAAGTTTTTCCAATTCTTGCATAAAGTAACTTTAAATAATCATATACTTCTGAAGTCGTCCCAACAGTTGATCTTGGATTTGAATTATTTACTTTTTGCTCTATTGCAATAGCAGGTGAGATTCCAATTATTTTATCAACTTTTGGTTTATTAAGTTTTCCAAGAAATTGCCTAGCGTAAGACGACAGGCTTTCAATATATCTTCTTTGCCCTTCAGCATATAAGGTGTCAAAAGCTAAACTAGACTTACCCGAACCAGATAATCCGGTAACAACTATTAGTTTATTTTTTGGAATATCTAAATTAATATTTTTAAGATTATGCATTCTAGCACCTCTTATTTTAATATATCTAGGATCTAACTTTATGTCTTTCAAAATGTGTAAAAATCAATCTATAAATATATGATTTAAATGATTTTTATAGCCTTTAAATGTTAAACAATTTGATATTTTAAATCATTTCACTAAATTTGATTCTAACACTAAACAAAAGCTTATACCTGATCCCAACTTAATTATTTCGAAATAAATAGAAATTATATTTTAATTTAAAATTAAGTTATGGCAAATCATGTATGTGACTCTGTTCTCATTGACAGATATAAATCAGGTAATTCTTTTTCTTTTGAAACTCTTTTTTTGCGTCATAAACAAAGAATATTTAATTACATTAATTCTAAGACTATAGATATAGATGTTTCTAATGATATTTTACAGGAAACGTTTATTAAAGTGTTCAATTTAGTAAAGACTGGAAAATACAATGAACAAGGTAAGTTTCTTCCTTGGGTACTTAGAATTTCTCATAATTTAGTTATGGACCATTTTAGAGCTATAAAAAGATCAAAATTGAATTATAATAATAATATGAATCAAGTTTTTTCTAAGTTATATTTAGAAGACTCTATTAAAGAAAATAATATTATTTCTGATAATACTTTGTCTAAAGTCCTAACAGAAATGATTGACCAACTTCCAGAATCTCAAAAACAAATAGTTAAGCTTAGGTTTTATGAAAATTTAACTTTTAAAGAAATTGCAGAAATCAATAATATATCAATTAATACAGCGCTTGGAAGGATACGTTATTCTATTAATAATTTAAGAAAAAAAATGAATGATTCATGTTTAAAGAATGAGCTTAAAGAATTAAGTTATTTGTAATTATATATTTATTTTTTTTAACAAAGATTTTCTTCCGATTTTTCGAGTTATTAAATCTGTTTTTAGAGTCCACCCTCTAGCTGGTGAGTATTGTCTGCCATACCAAATTATTTGTAGGTGAAGTTTGTTCCATAATTCTATTGGAAAAATTCTTTTTGCATCTTTTTCAGTAATTTTTACATTTTTTCCAGAGGACATTCCCCATCTATACATTAATCTATGTATATGAGTATCTACAGGAAATGTTGATATATTGAATGCTTGAGCCATAACAACACTAGCAGTCTTATGTCCAACAGCTGGTAATGCTTCAAGATCTTCAAAGTTTTGAGGAACTTTCCCGTTATGTTTTTCAATTAATATCTTCGAAAGTCCATGAATTCCTTTAGATTTCATTGGGGATAAACCTACAGGTCTAATAATGTTCCTTATTTCATCAACACTTAATTTAATCATGTCAGCTGGGTTATCTGCTCTAGAAAACAGAATTGGGGTTATTTTATTTACTCCAACATCTGTGCTTTGAGCTGATAATAAAACAGCGATTAATAACGTATAAGGGTCTTTGTGGTCTAAAGGGATCGGTACTTCTGGAAACAGTAACTCTAAAGTATCAATTATATACTTTATTTTATCAATTTTTTTCATAAATATTTTATAAATTTACAGTAAAATAAATAATTAGTTATGTTAAAAGTTGGAGATAAATTACCTAATTTTTCTTGTCAAGATGATAAAGATAATCTGATAACTCAAGATAATTTAAAAAACAAAAAAACTATTCTATTTTTTTATCCTAGAGCAAATACTCCAGGTTGTACTGCTCAAGCTTGTAATTTATCTGAAAATTATTCTAAATTAACAGATGCAGGATATTCTATATTTGGTATTAGTGCAGATAAAATTAAGCAACAATCTTCATTTTCAACCAAATTTGGTTTTCCTTATCCTCTTTTAGCTGACACTGAGAAAGTATTGATAAATGGTTTTGGGGTATGGGGATCTAAAAAATACCAAGGAAAAGAATACCAAGGTATAATGAGAACAACTTTTATTATTAATGAAGACTGTGTGATTATCAAAGTTATAGATAAAGTAAAGACTAAAGATCACACAAATCAAATATTAGATTAGTTGCTTTTTGTATCCGAAAAGCTCTTTTTCTTTGATTAATTTAGTTACAGCATCTGGAATTAAATCCTCCCAACCCTTCTCTTGATTTCCTATCATTGATAGTACTTTTTCAGAATAAATCTCTAGAAGATCTTCATTAAAAGAAAAAATATCAATAATCTTATTATTGTATTTAAAAAACTTATATAAATTTTTCATACTAGGATCAACTTGTAAGTTATTACTATTAATGATTTTCCCATTTTTAGTGTCTTTTATTGGATATAAGAAAACTTTTAGGTTTTTGTAGAATAATTTACCAAAAGCCTCTAGTATTCCCCCATTAAGATGCTCATAGTATTTTTCATCAAAAATTTCAACTAGATTGTTTACGCCCATTGTAAGAACAATCTTTTCTTTTGTATAGTTAGAAAAGTATTCCGCTAGTCTATAATACTCTTTAAAATTAGTTATCATAACAGTCTGCCCTAAAGAACATAATAAGGTAGCGCGATGAATAAAATCTAATTCATTTATATCTCCGTTAGGAGTTCTTAAGTTTGATAAAGTAATTTCAAATACAGTTAAATTCTCTTCTACCTTATAGTCTTCTTGATGTGAAATTATCTCAATAGACTTGTCAATCATATCTTCATTTACTTTTGTAACAGGCCTAAACCTTCCTCTTATAGCTAATATATTTTTTTTGTACATAACTCGAGAGGGAAGTATATTGTTTCCGTCTGGACCAAACATTACTGCTTCAGTCATTCCGTTTTTAACAAGTTCCATGCTCATTACTCTATTGTCTACATTTTTAAATAATGGACCAGAAAAATTAATTGTGTCAATCTCTATTGCACCTTTATCAATGTGGTCATAAAGGTATTTAATAAGCTTTCTTGGCTCATCATACTTGTAATAAGCTCCATATATCAAATTTAAACCCATTAAGCCTAAAGACTCTTGTTGAGCTTTAGCTTCAAAATTATGAAATCTTACATGAATATGTATTTCACTAAAATCCTCATTTGGATCTGTTTGGAATTTAACCCCCATCCATCCATGTCCTTTGTACTGCTTTGCAAAGTCAATAGTAGCAACTGTATTGGCGTAGGTGAAAAACATTTTATCTGGATGGTTTTCTCTGCCCATCCTTGTTTCAAGTAGATTAATTTCATGGCTTAACATTTTTTTTAATCTAGATTCAGAAACATATCTATTGTCAGGTTCTTCACCATAAATAGCATCACTAAAAGCCTTGTCGTAGGCGCTCATTGTTTTAGCAATTGTTCCTGAAGCTCCTCCAGATCTAAAAAAATGGCGAGCAACTTCTTGACCAGCTCCTATCTCAGCAAATGTTCCGTAAATATGACTGTTTAGATTTATCCTTAATGCCTTAGCCTTGACAGAGGGGATGTTTTCAAACGGTTGGTCTCCTTTTAATGAAATAGACATTACATATAAAATTAATTGAGCTAAGTTAAAAAGTTTATCAATTAAAAAATATATTTTTGATAATATTAATATGAAAATAACTTTTCTAGGAACCGGAACTTCAACAGGTATTCCAATTATTGGAAGTACTCATCCTGTTTGCTTAAGTGAAAATAGAAAAGATAAACGACTTAGATCATCGGTTATGATAGAATGGGATGACTTTAGATACATTATTGATACCGGTCCAGATTTTAGACAGCAGATGTTAAATACAAATTGTGATAAAATTAATGGCATCATATATACTCACGAACATGCCGATCATACTGCTGGAATTGATGATATTAGACCATTTTGCTATAGAATAGGGAAAATGCCAATATATGCACATCAAAGAGTGTTGAAAAATTTATCAAATAGATTCAATTATATATTTAAAACAGAAAATAGGTACCCTGGTTCTCCCTCTGTTAACCCGTTTGTTGTTTTGGAAAACACTCCCTTTAAGTTATCAGATTTAAAAGTCATTCCTATTGATTGTTTACATGGTGATTTACAAGTTTTTGGATATCGTTTTAACGATTTTGCTTATTTGACAGATTTAAAAACTATTAAGGATTTTGAAATCAATAAACTTAAAAACCTTGATGTTCTTGTTTTAAACGCAATTAGAATTGAACCTCATTTTTCTCATCTTAATCTAAAAGAAGCTTTGGAATTGATAAAAAGGATTAAACCTAAAAAAACATACTTAACTCACATAAGTCACAACCTAGGATTTCATGATGAAGTCGAAAGCGAATTACCTAAAAATGTTTTCCTTTCTTATGATGGTTTGGAATTATTATTAAATTAATCTTTTTGATAACCAGCTTATCATAGACTTAATGTTTTCTGGAGAAACACCATGACCAATTGGGAAGTCTTCGAATATATAATCTAAATTGTTTTCATCTAATAATATTAAACTTTCTTTAGATAAAGTATATGGTAATACTTCATCTAAAGTTCCATGAGAAATATAAAACGATAAATTTTTTAAAGAACTTTTAGAAAGGTTTATTATGTTCGGATCTATAGCTCCACTTAACGATATAATGTTTTTAACTTTCTCTGGATAAGTTAAAGCAACTGCATTAATTAGAATAGAACCTTGGCTAAACCCCATTAGGGTTACATTTTTTTTATCTGTATTGAAAGTTTCAACACATTTATCAATGCAATTAGCTACTGCGTCTCTAGATTCAATGGCCTTTTTATTATCATAAGTTTTATTGCCGTTAAAATCTATAGAAATATCATACCATGCATATCCAGCTCCTAGAATATTTATGTCTCCTCTAATTGAAATAATTGTTAATTCATCAGGAAGAGCTCTAGAAAAAGAAAATAAATCTTTTTCATTACTTCCGTAACCATGAACCATAATAAGCAGAGGGGAAGGTGTATTAATTAAAGATGATTTTTTGTGTAAATAAAAAAAAGGAAGCTTATTCATTAATCATATGTTTTTCTTTAACAACTATTCCTACTGGGAATCCAGACATTTTCATTCCTAAAAACGCACTATTTTTAGATTTAGAAAGGATGTTAGATTTTGAAAAAGTATAATCAGAATTTGTAGTAAATAAGGATAAGTCAGCCTTTGAACCTTCTTCAATTATAGAATCATCAATTCCAAATCTTTTTTTACCGCTAGTCAGTATTTTAATAGTTTCATCTAAACTAAATATAGTTAGCATTGCTCCAAAAAATGATTCTAAACCTATTGTGCCATTTAAAGCACTATCAATATCAGTTTTTTTGTTTTCAATATCAATTGGACTATGGTCACTTGTAACCATATCAATTACTCCTTTTTTAACACCGTTGATTAAAGCAAGTCTATCTTTCTCAGTTCTCAATGGAGGAGATACTTTAAATCTAGTGTCAAAATCTTTTAATTTATCTTCATTAAAAATCAGGTTATGAATGGCTACACTACAAGTTACATCTAGTCCCTTTGACTTAGCTTTTTTTATTAACTCAACAGATTCTTTTGTAGAGATTGTAGGGATATGAAGTTTTCCTGCTGAATATTCTAATATTTTTAGGTCTCTATTTATTTGAATTTCTTCAGAAAAATTTGGAATTCCTTTAATCCCGTAAAATGTACTAACAACACCCTCATTCATAACTCCATTGTTTGAAACAAATCTATCTAATGGATAAGACATGATAACTGAATCGAAAGTTTGAGAATATAAAAGAGATGTTTTAAGTAGGTTTGGGTTTATAATAGACTTTTTATAGTCATAAAAAGCTACAGCGCCACTTTTTTTCATATCATTTAGTTCGGCTAGCTCTTTGGACTTACTAGACAAAGAAAGTGCACCAACAGGATGAATATTTGTTATTATGTCTTTTGATTTCATTTTAATAAATGAAACATCAGTTTGACTATCTATTACAGGATTTGTATTGGAGTTAAGTAATATATTAGTAAAACCACTTTTTGATGCAACGTTACCACCATTTTTAATTGTTTCTCTTTCTTCAAGACCAGGTTCTCCAAAAGAAACACTACTATCAAACCATCCAGAAGAAACATGAAGATTTTTTATAAAAATTTCTTCAACGTTTGATGACTTAATTGACTTAGAAATTTTTTGAATTTTTCCTTTAGAAATTAAAATATCTTGCTTGGTACCGTTGTGTTTACTTTCGGCATTTATAACTTTTGCAGATTTAAGAATAATAGACATGCAATCAAGTTATTTAAAGAACATTATAAATAATGCTGAGCAAAGATAACAATAGATTTCAATTATTTTGTAAAAGTTCATTAAAATCCTTCAAAAACTCCTAAACCAAATAAAGCAAAGTCATATTTAACAGGATCAATTTTATCTAATTTCCTTAAGTTCATATCTAACTCTAGAACTGCTTTATGATCATTTTGTTTTCTGTTTAGTATGCCAAGTTTTCTAGCTACATTGCCACTGTGGACATCAAGCGGGCATGAAAGGGCGGACTTCGGAATATTATCCCATATACCAAAATCAACCCCACTATTATCCCTTCTAACCATCCATCTTAAAAACATGTTTATCCTTTTAGATGCTGATCCTTTATTCGGATCGCTTATGTGTTTAGTAGTTCTATTTGGATAATTTCCACTAAAGAAAACTTTTTTAAAATTATGAATTGCGCCATGCATATTCAATTTGTTTTCAGTTAAACAAAACACTGTCTCCAAGTCATCGTGTTTAGTGTATAATTCTTTTAGTCTTTTAATGAAGTATCTAAAATCTATTTCATTAAAGGTTCTGTGTATTACAGAGAGTTTATTAATTTCTTTTTCAGTACAGTTTTTTATGAATTCATATGGAGAATTATCTAAATTCTCCATCATTATTTTAGCATTTTTAATGATAGTTTTCCTTTGTCCCCATGCAATTGTTGATGTTAGAAATGCAGCTATTTCAATGTCTTGTTTAAGTTTAAATTCGTGTGGAATTTGAATAGGGTCAGACTCAATAAAAACTTTTTGGTTGTATTGTTCGTATTTAGTATCTAAAAATTCTTTTAATTCAAATTTAGTTAGCCCACTTTCCATCTATTAAATTAAGTTTTCTATCAGTCATATTGGCTAATTCTTTATTGTGTGTAACTATTATCATAGTGATGTTTAAATCATTTCTTAGTTTAAAAAACAAATCATGTAATAAGTCAGCAGATTTAGAGTCTAAATTTCCACTTGGTTCATCTGCAAACAAGATTTTAGGTTCATTAATCAAAGCTCTAGCAACAGCTACTCTTTGTTGTTCACCACCAGATAATTCACTAGGTTTTTGATCTTTAACATGAATTAAGTCTAAAGATTCTAATAGTTTTTCAGCTCTTAGAATAACTTCAGAATTTGAGTCCCCTTTTATTATTCCAGGAATACAAACATTTTCAATTGCAGAAAATTCAGGTAAAAGCTCGTGAAACTGGAAGATAAAACCAATCTCAGTGTTTCTGAAATTTGATAGTTTATTGTCATTTAGTTTAACAATTTCTGTCTGATTAAGAATTAAATTTGGTTGATTTTCTAAATCAGGATTATCAAGGGTACTTAAAATATGTAATAAAGTTGTTTTTCCTGCTCCTGATGGCCCAACTATAGAGACTATTTCTCCCTTTTTAATGTAGATACTTACATTGTCTAATACTTTTTTTCCATTAAATGTTTTAGATATATTATTTGCTGAAATCATTAAGGTTATATTCTACTTTTTTTTCTTTTTAACACGTTGTAATCTAAGAAATAATTTATTCTAAGCGAAACTTGATGATCAATTGGTTTCTGAAACAACTCTTTAGTGCTACTATAATATGAAATTCCAGATAAATTATCTTCATTAAATATATTATTTCTATATAACAAAGTCATTTTACTCCCAGGTAAAAATTCCCAATTATAACTTAAGTCTAAATTCCATAAATTAAAACTTCTATTAGGATCATCATCAATTATCGATTTATCCGAAACTAATCTCTCTCCATTAGAGTTAAGTAAGAAAAATGAATCGTTATATTCTGCACTACTCCAAAACTGTCTAAATTTCAAAATAAGTGATTTGTATGAGTTAAAATTATAATTAAGAGTTAAATTATTTTCCAAAGCTTTAACATCTCTTTTTCCAAAATAAATATCATTAATTTCTTTATAAACATATCCTACATCATCAATTTCGGTATCTTTTGTCAATCCATAAGATAAATTAAATCTGTTTGATAATCTAAGTCCTAAGAATAAATCTAATTGAATTCCGTTTTTATTTTCGTTTAAATATTCATTAACTGCATATGAATGCTCAATTCCAAAACCATACTGTATTTTTTTTCTACTATCTGAAACAAATGCAAACTCTAGTTCATATTCAGCAGGTTTTTTGATAAACAAATCTTGCTCTCTAGGTTCTTCGTAATCATGATATTCTGAAGTATAATCAAAACTAAATTTGAATTCTTCTAATTTTGGGCTAATTATTTCGGCACCAATTCTCCATCCAGTTGATTTAATTTCCTTTGGATAAAACCTGCTTCTTTTACTCACCCAAATATAAGCTTCTATTTTTTCATATATATTAGTTGGCTCAAAAGTCATGTATTTTATTCTTCCCGAAATTCTTTGATCATTCCTGTTGTTGTAATACCCTAAGTCATTTTGATAGTAATTAGCATCAACTCCATCCCAACCAAAACCAAACCTGAAATTTCCAGTTAACTCTGAGAAGTTAATTGAACCTCTAAATCCTTTGGTAGATGAAAACACAGGTGAGTCACTTTGAAAAAGGTTCCCTCTAATGTTAAACTTTCTTTTATCATCAAATAGGTTAAAAACAATAGTACTGTTATTGGAGTTTATAAAACCGCCACTTCTGTTTACATTAGCATTTAGAAACGAAATAGTTGAATAATCATTTAATATTTGTTGACTTAAAGAAATTACGTTATAATTTGTTATTGACGCAATTTTTTCAGTCCTAACTTTTCCAGTTAAAGAGTTTGTAACTGTTGCATAAGCATTGTCAGTGATTGAGTTTATAAATCCAATACTAAGACCAGAATTTGTAGTTCCTGTTAATTTAATTGAGTTTAATAAATCTGCTTTTCTATCATAGGTTAGTACTTCTTCATTGTCATTTAACAAGTCTTCTTCTTCAAAGTTTATATCTTCTCCAATCCTTCTGCTATAAAAAAAATTACCTCCTCTATATCCACGACTATCTGCTTTTTTAAACAATGCTGCTCCCTCAGTGAAAAAAGATCTATTTTCATCGAACCTTTGCTCAAAAGGACTTAAGTTTAACTCTTCTTCATCGAAAGCAACTTGACCAAAGTCAGGGATTAAAGTAGCGTCTAAAGTAAAACTGTTATTAATACCATATTTAAGGTCCATTCCTGCAGAATATCCAATCAACGGTTTACTATATTTATTTAAATCTACTGATGATTGTAAGTAAGGGTAAAAGAACAGTCTTGTGGGTGGAGAAATATTTTTTATTCCTGTTAGTAGACCAAGAGATTCTCTGTAATTGGCAGTTTTTTGATCAACATAATTCCATGTATAAAATTCTCCAAATTCTTTCATCATTCTTGCAAATTGAATCCCCCACGATTGAACTTTAGTTGAAGGAAATCTAAGAGCGCTATAAGGTATTTTAATTTCTACATTCCATCCATTATCATTAATTGTAACTTTTCCTTCAAATACTGTATCGAAGTTCCAATCATCTGGTGAGAATTCCCCAGAAGTATAAGAATCACCAAGAGTACCAGCAGTAGTTATTTGAAAACCTTGATCACTTATATTATCATCATTTGTATTTATGTTTATAAAAAAAGAATCTGCATTAGATTCCCAAATTTCATCTCTTTGACTAAATTCTTTGGTGATTAAACTAGGATTAGGATCATTGAATTTTGCTGCTATATATATTGCGTTATCGTCATAGCCCATATATACGTAATTTTCATATCCTTTTTTTTCTGTGGAACCATTGTTAGGCATCCATCTTTCAAAATTTGAAGCAGGAGTAAGTCCTTCCCATTGTTGATCATCAATAATACCATCAATTTTTGGTGGACTATCAAAACGAAAAATATTTAATATTTTTCTTTCTTGAGAAAAAGACAAACTAACACAAAAAAGAAAAAGTATATAGATTCTATTTCTCAAAGTATTTAATATTTTTTAAAAATAATGGCAAATTTAATCTAAATTTAGATAACTATTTTAAAGAAAGGTTTAATGTCTTATAGTAAAAATATAATATTAGGTGGAGGTTGCTTTTGGTGTACTGAAGCTGTGTTTAAAAAAATAAATGGAGTTTTAAGTGTATTTCCAGGCTATATTGGTGGTAATACTGATAACCCAACATATAGAGAGATATGTACAGGATTAACTGGACATGCTGAAGTAATTAAAGTCGATTATGACTCTAGAGTAGTTTCTTTAAAGGATGTTTTAATGATTTTTTTTTCAACTCATGATCCAACAACTTTAAATAGACAAGGAAATGATATTGGAACTCAATATCGCTCTTCAATATTTACAAGTAACTTAAAAGAAATAAAAATTATAAATGATTATATAACCGAACTTAATCAGTCTAATAATTATTCAAGTCCAGTAGTTACAACAATTGAAATGGAAAATATTTTTTACATGGCTGAAGATTACCATCAGAATTATTTTGAAATGAACCAGAACGCCCCTTATTGTTCCATGGTTATAAAGCCTAAATTGAATAAGTTTTTAAAAAAAAACAAATCTATTTTAAAAGAAAATTAATTCTTAAATAAAATACCAAAAGACAATAGTTTTATCATTTTTCTGATCATAGTAATGGCCATTTTATAGAAAAAATTGAAATAAAATTTATCTTTTTGAAAGGTAAAAACACTCACTATCACACCAGCAGATAATCCAAACCAAATTAGTAAAACTTGGTATATTGGAAAAAGAATAAGAAGTCTAACTGGCCAATAAATTAATGGATGAAGTAATTCAGAACTAATATTAAAATAGTCAGTAATTGGACCTGAGATAGCTGCCGATACTGAACCAGTAACCCCAAAAACAATAAAAATTATTACAACTTGAGGGATTGTTGTAATTCCCCATTTAGATTTTAGTTTATCTAGCATATACTAGTTTAATATATCGCTTATCTGTTCAGCAAGTTCTAATCCAATTCTATCTTGAGCTTCGTTAGTGGCAGCTCCGATGTGAGGAGTTAAAGATATTTTTGGATGCATTAGTAATTGAACAGCAGGTTTTGGTTCGTTTTCAAAAGTATCCAGACCAGCAAATGATAATTTACCAGAATCTAAAGCAGAAACTAACTCAACTTCATTTAAAACACCACCCCTTGCAGCATTAATTAAACCAGCTCCATCTTTCATTAAATCAAATTCTTTTTTGTCAATTACAAAACTCTTTTGAGCAGGAACGTGTAAAGAAATAAAATCAGAATTTTTTAGTACATCATTTAGTTTTGAAATTTTGATTTCAAAATTTAATGTCTTATTTCCTGAAAAACTCAAAGTTAAATCAATATCTTCTTTTGACTTATCATAAACTAACACATTCATTCCAACTCCTAAAGCAATTTTTGCTGTTTCTCTTCCGATTCTTCCAAAACCAATAATTCCTATAGTTTTTCCTCTAAGTTCGATTCCATTAGCATAAGATTTTTTTAAACCTTTAAAGTTGTTATCTCCTTCTAAAGGCATCGTTCTATTTGATTCGTGTAGAAACCTAACTCCACTATATAAATGAGCAAAAACTAATTCTGCAACAGATGCTGATGAAGCAGCAGGTGTGTTGATAACGTCAATGCCTTTAATTCTAGCATACTCGACATCAATATTGTCCATTCCAACACCTCCTCTTCCAATAATTTTTAAATCTGGACATTTGTCAATCAGATCTTTTCTTACAGTGGTGGCACTTCTAACTAGTATTACACTTATTTTTTCTTTATTTATATAATTTATTAATTGATCTTGTGCCACAGTTGTGGTAGAAACATTAAACCCATTTTTTTCTAAAGCTATTTTTCCGCTATTAGAAATTCCATCGTTAGCTAAAACATTTTTCATAAAAATTTTATTATACTTTTCTTTTTAATTCATTCATTACTTCAACTAAAACCTTTACAGATTCGATTTCTAGTGCATTATAAATTGAAGCACGATAGCCTCCAACAGATCTATGTCCGTTAATTCCATTGATATTTGCTTCTTTACTTAGTTTATCAAAAACTTCTTTATGATCTTGGTTAACTAAGTTAAAAGTAGCATTCATTGAGCTTCGATCTTCCTTAGCAGCAAAACCTTTAAATAGTTCATTGTTATCAATTGCATTATATAGTAACTCAGCTTTTTCATTATTTTTTGACTCAATGCTTTTAATACCACCATTCTTGTCTAACCACTCAAGAGTTAGCATTGAAGTGTACACTGCAAAAACAGGTGGAGTGTTAAACATACTCTCTTTGTCGATATGCATTTGATAGTTAAGCATTGAAGGAATTTTTCTGGAGACTTTACCTAAAACATCTTCTTTGATAACGACTAGGGTTGTTCCAGCTGGCCCCATATTTTTTTGAGCACCTGCGTATATTAATCCAAATTTTGAAAAATCAATTTTTCTAGAAAATATATCTGATGACATGTCACAGACTAGATTAACTGAAGTGTTGGGGATTTCTTTAATTTGAGTACCGAAAATTGTATTGTTTGTGGTTATATGTAAATAATCTAAATCAGAATCAATAGAATATCCTTTAGGAATATAATTGAAATTTTTATCCTTAGAAGAAGCGATTTCAACTGCTTCTCCAAAAAGTTTAGCTTCTTTTAATGCTTTAGTTGACCAAACTCCAGTATTTAAATAACCTGCCTTATTTTCAAGTAAATTATAAGCTGTCATAAGAAACTGATTACTAGCGCCACCTTGTAAAAACAGAGCCTTATATCCCTTGTTTTCTAGATCAAGTAGTTTTAAAGCTAAACAGGTTGCTTTATCCATTATATCCATAAAATCTTTACTTCTATGAGATATTTCTAATAATGATAATCCAGAGTTATTTATATTAAGAATTCCATTAGAAGCTTCTTTAATAACGGAATTAGGAAGGATACTAGGGCCAGCGCTAAAGTTGTGTACTTTCATTTATTTTTTTAAAAGATGCAATTTAATAAAATACAAAATATTAAAAGCTCTTTTTCTCTTAAGATATCATTATATTTTTAACAAAAAATCTAATGTGTTTGTGTTGTCTGCATAGTCATCAATTTTAGGCCTTTGACTTGAACCAAAACTAGTAGAATTGAGGATGTTTAAATTGCTTACTACGCATTGTAATGAATCTTTAATATCAGAAATATAAGCATTCAAGTCCTTAGGATTCTCATAATATTCAAAAAACAAACATCCAATAGGAGAACCAAGCTTTTCGTCTTCTTTTAAAATAATAAATCCATTTTCAATAAATTTTTGTTCACTCATTAAGTATACTGCCTTATTATAATCATAGTTGTTAACATATTTATTATGATTAATAATCTCTTTAAAATCGAATAATGCATTAAAAAGTAAATCAAAATCATATCCTTTAGGGACTAACAACTTTGAGACGCTTCTACAACCCATGCCGAAATAAGTAAAAATATCGTTACCTAATTTTTTTAAGTCCATTTCAGTTTCTTTACCGTCTAAAACAGCTATTGAGTGTCGAGTTTTTCTTAGAAGGTTAGGGTAGTTTCCGAAATAATATTCAAAATATTTAAAAGAATTATTACTGCCTGTTGCGATAACCCCATTAAAATCTTTTATTGGATTTGTAGTAAATTTAACTTGATTTTTAATACCTGGTACTATTGAGTCTAAGTATTCAACAATAAAGGGAATTAATATTTTATCATCAGATGATAGTTTTACAATACAATGGAAATTCATTATCAAACCACATAAAAGATCATGAAACCCCACTAATGGTAAATTTCCAGCCATAATTATAGCTATTTTTTTTTCTGATTTGTCTTCAATTTTATATTGATCCGTCCAGTTTTTTAAACTATTATAATTAAGTTGTTTTGACCACTCATTTAGAGCTTTTTTAACAGAATCTTCAGTAAACCAAGTATTGTATTTATAAGCTAGATCTATGGCTTTGTCTAGTTCTGAAGTCCAATACTCAGATTCTTTTGATGAATTTTCCGTAAATTTATTGCTGAAAAGAATTCCTAATTTTTCGAATGCTTTAATTCTATTGTATAATGTTGACACTAAACTTGTTTGTAATATTAATTGGTGTTATTTTTGAGCAAATTTAAATAAAGATTACATAAATAACAATGGCTATAAAAATAACTGATGAATGTATAAATTGTGGAGCTTGTGAGCCCGAGTGTCCTAACACTGCTATTTATGAAGCTGCTTATGAATGGAAATATTCGGATGGTACTAGTTTGTCAGGAGATTTAATCTTGCCTAATGGAAAGGGTGTTAACGCTGAGATTGAACAAGAACCCGTTTCAGATGAATACTATTTCATATCATCTGATAAGTGTACAGAGTGTAAAGGTTTTCATGAAGAGCCTCAGTGTGCAGCTGTATGCCCTGTAGATTGTTGTGTCCCTGATGAAGATAATGTTGAATCTGAAGAAACTCTTCTGACAAAGCAAAAGTTTATGCACCCCGAAAATTAATTTATGAAAGCTGGTATAGTAGGACTTCCTAACGTTGGTAAATCAACACTTTTCAACTGTTTATCAAATACCAAAGCTCAAAGTGCTAATTTCCCTTTTTGTACCATTGAACCTAATATTGGTATTATTAATGTTCCTGATAAAAGAATGGAAAATTTAGAGAAATTAGTTAAACCAGAAAAAGTTATTCCGGCAACAGTAGAGATTGTAGATATTGCTGGACTTGTCAAGGGGGCTAGTAAGGGAGAAGGGTTAGGAAATCAATTTCTTGCTAATATTAGAGAAACTGACGCTATTATTCATGTCTTAAGATGCTTCGATGATGATAATATTATTCATGTTGAAGAATCTATAGATCCTGTTAGAGATAAAGAAATTATAGATTTAGAGCTCCAATTGAAAGACTTAGAGACTCTTGAGAAAAGAAAGGATAAGATAGCTAGGTTAATAAAAACAGGGGACAAAGAAGCTGTAATTGAAAACGACATATTAATAAAGTTAATTAAACAAATTCATTCATTTAAGCCCGTTAGAAGTGTTGATTTTTCAGATAAAGAATTAGAATTGGTTGACACAATGGAACTCATAACTAATAAACCTGTGCTTTATGTATGTAACGTAGATGAATCCTCAGCAGTTAGTGGTAATAATCATGTTGAAAATATAAAGAAAGTAATTCAAGCTGAAAATGCAGAGTTGATAATTTTAGCAGTTGCAACTGAAGCGGATATTAATGAGTTGGACACATATGAAGATAGACAGGCTTTTCTGTCTGACATTGGGTTAAGTGAGCCAGGATCATCAAAAATGATTAGAAAAGCATATGACATATTAAATCTACAAACTTATTTTACTGCTGGCGTCAAAGAAGTTAGAGCTTGGACTATCGATAAAGGGATGAGCGCTCCTCAAGCTGCAGGTGTGATTCATACTGATTTTGAAAAAGGTTTTATTAAAGCTGAAGTCATTTCTTATGAGAATTACATTAAATATGGAAGCGAGTCAAAAGCTAGAGAATCCGGAAAACTAAATGTAGAAGGAAAAGAATACATTGTTAAGGATGGAGACGTAATGCACTTTAGGTTTAACGTTTAGATAAAAAGATTTCAACAACAGATCAATTCTATTGTTAATTAATTTATTAAAACACCATTTCATTTTTTTTTAATCCACATCTATATTAGCTATTTTCGTATCTATGTCAGTTACATCAAATTATACTGAAGATAATATTAGGTCACTAGATTGGAAGGAGCATATTCGAATGCGTCCTGGAATGTATATTGGGAAATTAGGTGATGGCTCATCACCTGATGATGGTATTTATATTCTTTTAAAAGAAGTTCTTGATAATTCTATTGATGAGTTTGTGATGGGTGCAGGAAAGACTATTGATATTTCAATTTCAGACTCAGTTGTATCAGTTAGAGATTACGGAAGGGGAATTCCGCTTGGTAAAGTTGTTGATGTTGTTTCGAAAATGAATACAGGTGGTAAATATGATTCCAGAGCATTTAAAAAATCTGTGGGTTTAAATGGAGTAGGTACTAAGGCTGTTAACGCCTTGTCTTCTAGCTTTAAGGTAGAGTCCTATAGAGATGGAAAAATTAAATCTGTTTCTTTTGAACAAGGAAACTTAACTTCAGATCAAGAGATTGAAGAATCGTCAAAAAGAAAAGGAACTAAAGTGACTTTTGTTCCAGATGATGTAATATTTAAGAAATATAAATACAGATCAGAATATGTGTCTAAAATGCTTAAGTATTATGTTTATTTAAATCCCGGCTTAACTATTGTTTTTAACGGAGAAAAATATATATCTGAAAATGGCTTAAAAGATTTATTAGAAGATAATAATGATATTGAAAAATTACTATATCCTATTATTCATTTAAAAGGTGATGATATTGAAGTGGCTATTACTCACAGTAAAATTCAGTACAGTGAAGAATATTACTCTTTTGTAAATGGTCAACATACTACTCAAGGTGGGACTCATCAATCCGCTTTTAGAGAGGCTGTAGTTAAGGTTGTGAGGGATTTTTATGGAAAGCCATATGATGCTAGTGATATTAGAAAGTCAATCATCTCTGCTGTTAGTATTAAAGTAATGGAGCCAATTTTTGAATCACAAACTAAAACTAAGTTAGGTTCTACAGAAATGGGTGGAGATTTACCTACTGTTAGGTCTTATATTAATGATTTTATAGGAAAATACCTTGATAATTATCTTCACAAAAATCCAGATACATCAGAGAAGATTCAAAGAAAAATTATTCAAGCTGAAAAAGAAAGAAAAGAGCTTTCGGGCATTAGAAAATTAGCAAGAGAAAGAGCTAAAAAGTCAAACCTTCATAATAAAAAATTAAGAGATTGTAGAGTTCATCTAGGTGATATGAATAAAGAAAATAGATTAGACTCAACTTTGTTTATTACTGAGGGTGATTCTGCTAGTGGGTCTATTACAAAGTCTAGAAATGTTAATACTCAAGCTGTTTTTAGTTTAAGAGGAAAGCCCCTTAACTGTTATTCAATGTCTAAGAAAATTGTATATGAAAATGAAGAGTTTAATTTACTTCAAGCTGCTTTAAATATTGAAGACAGTATAGAGTATTTAAGATATAATAATATTGTTATCGCAACCGATGCTGATGTTGACGGAATGCATATTAGGTTGCTTTTAATCACTTTTTTTCTACAGTTTTTCCCAGAACTAATTAAAGAAGGACATTTGTATATACTTCAAACTCCGTTATTTAGAGTCAGAAATAAAAAAGAAACAATTTATTGTTATTCAGAAAAAGAGAGGATCGAAGCTTTTAAAAAGTTAGGGTCCAAGCCTGAAATAACAAGATTTAAAGGTTTAGGTGAAATTTCACCAAACGAATTCAAACATTTTATTGGAGATAGTATAAGGTTGGATCCTGTTATGTTAGATGAAAACTTTAGTATCGAAGAGTTGTTGTCTTTCTATATGGGGAAAAACACACCAGATAGACAAAAGTTTATAATTGATAATCTTAAAGTTGAATTGGATAGAATAGATTCATAATATGGAAGAAGACTATATGGAAACAGATAATTTAAATAACGAAGGGGAATTAGAAGACTCGTTAATTCGAGTTTCTGGAATGTACAAAGATTGGTTTTTAGATTATGCTTCTTATGTTATTTTAGAAAGAGCAGTTCCGTCAATTGAAGATGGCTTTAAACCTGTTCAAAGAAGGATTCTTCATTCAATGAAGGATTTAGATGATGGCCGTTTTAATAAAGTTGCTAATATAGTGGGTCATACAATGCAATATCATCCCCATGGAGATGCCAGTATTGCTGATGCTATGGTTCAGGTAGGTCAAAAAGAACTTTTAATAGAAACACAAGGTAATTGGGGAAATATATTAACTGGAGATAGATCTGCAGCTTCAAGATATATTGAAGCTAGACTCTCCAAGTTTGCATTAGAAGTCGTTTTTAGTCCTAAAATCACAAAATGGCAATCTTCATATGATGGAAGAAGAAAAGAACCAATAAATTTACCTGTCAAATTTCCTTTGCTTTTAGCACAAGGGGGTGAAGGTATTGCTGTTGGATTATCAACTAAAATTTTACCACATAATTTTATTGAATTAATTGATTCATCAATTAAATGTTTAAAAGATCAGAAGTTTGTGATTTTTCCAGACTTTCCCACATCTGGCATAATGGATGTTAGTAATTATAATGATGGTTTGAGAGGGGGTAGGATTAAAGTTAGAGCTCGGATTAGTCAGTTGAATAAAAATACATTAGTAATTAGTCAGATTCCTTTTTCAACTACAACTTCCTCTTTAATAGATTCTATATTAAAGGCTAATGATAGTGGTAAGATTAAAATCAAAAAAATCGAGGACAATACTGCTAATGAAGTTGAAGTTTTGATACACATACCTTCTGGCGTTTCTCCTGATAAGACTATAGATGGATTATTTGCTTTTACATCTTGTGAAACTTCTATTTCTCCATTAGGTTGTGTAATTGAAGATAACAAACCGCTGTTTGTTGGAGTTTCAGATATCTTGAAAAGATCTACTGAGAATACAAAAGAATTGTTAAAGTTAGAGTTGGAGTATAAAAAAGGAGATTATGAAAGTCAGTGGCATTATGCTTCTTTAGAAAGAATTTTTATTGAAAATAGGATTTATCGTGATATTGAAAATGTAGATACTTGGGAAGGTGTGATTATGGCAATTTCAAATGGACTAAAACCTTTTATAGTACATCTTAAAAGGGATGTGATTGAAGATGATATAGTTAGGCTTACTGACATTAAAATTAAAAGAATTTCAAAATTTGATATTGATAAAGCCCAGGTTAAAATTGAATCAATTGAATCTGAATTAGAACAAATTGCACATCATTTAAAAAATTTAACTGAATTTGCTGTAGATTTTTTTAAAAATTTAAAAGCGGTTTATGGAAAAGACAAAAAGAGAAAAACTGAAATTAGAATCTTTGCTGATGTTGATGCTAAAAAAGTAGTGATTAAAAACTCTAAATTATACGTTAATAGAGAAGAAGGTTTTATAGGTACTTCAATCAAAAGAGACGAATTTATTGAAGAGTGTTCAGACATTGATGATATTATCGCATTCACAGAGGATGGTAAAATGATGGTTACTAAAGTAGATTCTAAAAAATTTATTTCAAAGAGTATTATCCATGTTGCTGTTTTTAAAAAGAAAGACAAAAGAACTGTCTATAATATGATTTACCGAGACGGTAAAAAAGGAACTTCGTATATAAAAAGATTCAGCGTTACAGGAGTTACAAGAGATAAAATGTACGATTTGACAAATGGTTCAGAGGGATCTAAAACACTTTATTTTTCTGCAAATCCAAATGGTGAAGCTGAGGTTGTCTCAGTAGTTTTAAGACAAACAGGTTCTATTAAAAAATTAAAATGGGAATTAGACTTTGCTGATCTTGAAGTTAAAGGCAGGGGAGTTAAGGGAAATATAGTTACAAAATACAACGTGAATAAGGTTGAATTTAAGGAAAAAGGATTGTCTACTTTAAAACCTAGAAAAATTTGGTTTGATGACACTATTCAAAGGCTTAATGTTGATAATAGAGGGGAATTGCTTGGTGAATTTAAAAGTGATGATTCACTACTAATTATCCAACAAAATGGTATTTTAAAGACTATTAAGCCTGATTTAAACATGCATTTTCCTGAAGATATGATTGTGTTAGAGAAGTGGATTGAGGATAAGCCGTTGTCAGCAATTTATTTTGAAGGTAACAAGGATAGGTATTTTGTTAAACGCTTTTTTGCAGGAAGTCAAAACGTAGATCAACAATTTACACCTTTAGGTTCTAAAATTCAACTTGAAATTATTTCTTCTGATTGGAAACCGGTTATTGATATAAGCTTTTCAAAGACGTCTAAAGGCTCTAGAGAAGATTTAAGACAGGAGATTGAAGATCTTATAGGTGTAAAAGGAATTAAAGCATTAGGCAATCAGCTTTCTCCCTATAAGATTAAAAATATAAATTTAACTGAGCCAATTCCTTATACACCTCTTGAAAAGATTCCTGTTATGGAGTTGGAAGTTAATGATGAGGTTAATGTAGAGGTCGAAAACACTATTATTGATAAAGAAGAGTCATCTAATAATTCTGAAGGGCAAACTGAGTTAGAGTTTTAATTAGTAATTTTTTTAGCTGATCCTCTCTGTCTATTTTGAATATCTCCAACAAACGAATACTCAAACACGTAAGTATCTTCAGATGTGCTTAATATTTTCATTTGTACTGATTTTCTTTCATTCAAACTCTTAGGGTTAATTTTTTTTAAAATACATTCACATTCTGAAACCCAGTTAACGTAACTAGAATCAATTACGTTATTAAAATATCCAATTTCTAAATCTTTTGTTCTTTGGAATTTGGTCACAAGAGCATCTCCATTTTTTGAAATTGATTCAAACTCAAAAGTTCCTGTTTGAAATTTTTTACAGTTTCTTTCTGAGTTGTAACAAGAAGTAAAAAAAAACAATAGTAATAGTGCGCGTAAATTCATATCTCAAATATAATCTAATTCTTAAATATCTTAAAGGTGCCATCTGTATAGAAAAAACCTATTTCTTTAATGTTTTTATTTTCTTTAATTGATTTATTTAGAACTAGCCTTGAAACAGTAGGGGTGGTGTTGGTTTCATTCATTAAATTGACTTTATTTGAGTCAGTACCGTTTATAAGCCATTCTAGTGTGAAACTAGTAAATGTGTTGTTGACTTTAATAACAAAGTCAAGACTTGGTTTATTTCTTCCGCTTATAATGTGCGAAACACTTGATCTTTGAATACCAATTTTTTCTGCAAATTTTGATGCTGTTAAATCTTCTTTTTCAAGAATTTTCTTTAATCTATCTGTGAAATTTTTCATGTATACAAATGTAAATTTATAAAAAATAATTTAATAAATAAATCTTTTTAAGATCTTTTTTTCTGACTATTAGTTAAATTAACACTTTCAATATAATAACATAAATAGCTTAAAAAGAATATTTTATATTAATGTTATTTTTTATTGTACACAAATGTTAATTATTTAAAGGTTATTATAATTTAAATTTTAAAATATAGTTTACAATTGTAATCGTATCTATTGTTAACTTTGTTCATCATAATTATTATAGTGAATCTAGAATTAGATAAATATCAAGATTATAAAGAGAAAATATTATTTGGAAGATATATTACTAACGAATCTATTTCTAAACTTAAAAAAAGTTATAATTTTTCAATTATTGGTGAAAGTTCTAATAACCTTCCTATTTTTTCACTTAAACGAGGTTCAGGATCTGTTAAAATACTAATATGGTCTCAAATGCACGGAAATGAATCTACTTCTACTAAAGCTTTGTTTGATTGTTTATCGTTTTTTGATAAATACGAAAGAGATATATTTTCTAAAGTAACCTTATTTGTTGTTCCTATATTAAATCCTGACGGAGCTTTAAATTATACCAGAGAGAATATCAATAATGTAGATCTAAACAGAGATGCTCAGTCTTTATCACAATTAGAAAGCTATTCTTTAAGACACGAGTATAATCAATTTAATCCTGATTTTTGTTTTAATCTTCACGATCAAAGAACTATTTACTCAGTTAAAGGAACTAAACCTTCTGTTTTATCCTTTTTGTCGCCATCAGCAGATATTGAGAAATCTGAAACTAATTCTAGAAAGGACAGTATGAGGGTTATAGCATCTATTAACAAAAAATTATCCTTGATTATTCCTGGTAATATCTCTAGATATAAGGACGATTTTAATATAAACTGCGTTGGAGATACATTTCAATCCTTAAATACACCTACTATTCTTTTTGAATCTGGACATATTGGTCAAGATTACGAAAGAGAAAAAACAAGAGAGTACATGTGTTATGCGCTTATTCAATCCATAAAATCGATTGTATTTAAAGAGTTTCTAAAAGTAAACTTCAAGGATTATTATCTAATTCCTGAAAACACTCAGCATTTATGCGACATTTTCTTAAAAAACGTTAATGTTATTATTGACAATAAGAGATCTAAAATTTGCATTAATATAATGTTTAGTGAGGTTTTAGATATTGAAAAAAAAGAAATTAAACTAGAACCATACATTGATAAATATGGTGATTATTCAAATATGTCAGGTCATTTAACCCTAGATTTTAACACAGTAAAAAAGTGTTTTGATCTTTCTAGTAGTTTAGTGATTAATGAGTTAATGGTCTGCGTTAATGAATTACGAATAATTCAATGATATTAGGTTTTAATTGAAAATAATTCAATATATTTACGTTTAGTTAAATTTAAAATCAACATAATGGCTAAATTAAAGCTTGATGAAATAGATCATCAAATATTAGATCTTTTAATTGATAATACTAGAACTGCCTTTACTGACATAGCTAAACAACTACTTATTTCTGCTGGAACAGTGCATGTCAGAGTTAAGAAAATGGAAGATGCCGGAATAATTAAAGGTTCCTCTCTTACCTTGGATTATAAAAAACTAGGCTATACTTTTATAGCCTATATAGGTATATTTTTAGAAAAAACACATCAGACTAAGTTTGTTTTAGAACATTTAAAAAGCATACCTTTTGTTACTGTAGCTCACATAACAACGGGTAAGTTTAATATTTTTGTTAAGGTTAGAGCAAAAAGCACTGATCACGCTAAAGAAATTATATTTATGATTGATGATGTAGAGGGTGTTTCAAGAACAGAAACAATGATATCGTTAGAAGAAAGTATAAATGACAAGAAAAGGTTAATGCATAGAATTTTTAACGAATTATAATAACCTCTAAATTTTGTGAGAAAACTTACCAAGAAAGAAAGATTTAATGATAAAGTATTATCTAGATATCAAGTTTACAACAGCATTTTTTCAACACTTCCATATGAAAGTATAGCAAATACTGGAGTCATGCTCCCTTTATTTGAAAAAATTTGTATTGAAGGTTATGAAAACAACAATAATCCCTCTGAAATAGTAGAAAGTTTTTTTGAATCTTATTTGAAAGATTCGAATGAAAAAGAAAAAATTACTTTACTTTTTAGATTTATTCAATATATAGAAAGGCAGGTTGTTCTTTTTGATGCAGTAGAAGACGCCTCTTTTTCCCATATCAATAATTTAGACGGTATAGGCACCCTTCGAAGTTTAAAAGAGGAGGTAGAGTCTAAAAACAAGAAACCTGAATTAAAAAAATATTTATCCAAGTTCAAGGTTAGACCAGTTTTAACCGCTCACCCTACACAGTTTTATCCAGGGTCTGTTCTGGGTATTATTACTGATCTAACTAAAGCTGTTAAAAAAAATGATTTAGCTCTAATTAAAATATTACTTTCTCAGTTAGGGAAAACACCATTTTTTAAAAATAAAAAACCATCTCCTTATGACGAAGCTGTTAGTCTTACATGGTATTTAGAAAATGTTTTTTATAATTCTATAAGTAATATTTATAAATATATTAAGTCAAATATATTTGATGGAGAGGATTTTGAAAATGATATAATAAATTTAGGCTTTTGGCCAGGTGGAGACAGGGATGGAAATCCATTTGTTACAACAGAAATCACACTAAATACTGCCAATAAACTTCGTAGTGATGTAATCAAAAACTATTATAGAGATATAAGAAAATTAAGAAGAAGGTTGACATTTAAAAATGTTGAAAATATAGTTGCTGATATTGAAAATAGACTTTATAAAAGTATTTTTAATGATCAGAAAACTCCCAAAATTAGTTTAGAGGAGCTTAAAAAAAAGCTTTATCAGATAAAAGAAATACTTATTAGTGAACACAAATCTTTGTTTATTGATGAATTAGATGATTTAATCAATAAGGTAAATATTTTTGGATACCATTTCGCTAGTCTTGATATTAGACAGGATTCTAGGATTCATAGTAAGGTCTTTGAAAGTGTATTTAAAACTTCACAAAGTTATCTTGGCAAAATATTTCCAGATAATTATTTAGATCTTTCTGAAGAAGAAAAGATGAAAGTTCTTTCAAATATTAAAGGAGATGTTCCATTGGACTTATTTAAGGATGAACAAGCAGTTTCTACATTAGGCTCAATAAGGGCCATGAAAACAATTCAAAATATTAACGGAGAGAAAGGGTCAAATCGATACATTATTAGCAATAATCAAAACGCATTAAATATACTTGAAGTTTTTTCTATGTTTAGATTAAGTGGGTGGGAATTTCCCTCCGTAGATATTATTCCTTTATTTGAAACTGTTTCAGATTTAACTGTGGCCGCTAAAGTTATGGAGTCAGTTTATAGCAACGAAGTTTATCGAAATCACTTGTCAAGTAGAGCAAATAAGCAAACGATTATGTTAGGTTTTTCAGACGGAACTAAGGACGGTGGATACTTAATGGCTAATTGGAGTATTTTAAAAGCTAAAGAAGCATTAACTAGCGTGTCTAGAAAATTTGGAATTAAAGTATTGTTTTTTGATGGAAGGGGAGGTCCTCCCGCAAGAGGTGGAGGTAATACCCATCAGTTTTATGCCTCTCTAGGTAGTTTTGTAGAGTCTGATGAAATTCAACTTACGGTACAAGGTCAAACAATTAGTTCGAATTTTGGAACTACTCAATCTTGTCAATATAATTTAGAACAATTATTAAGTTCTGGAATTCAAAATAGAATATTAAGTAACAGTGGTGAGACTTCTAATAAAGAAGATAAATTAATTTTAGAAAACTTAGCTGTTATAAGTTATAAAGCATATACAGATTTTAAAAATCATCCTAAATTTCTTCCATATTTAGAGCATATGAGTACTATAAAATATTACGCAAAAACCAATATTGGAAGTAGACCTTCTAAAAGAGGGAAAGCTAATGCGGAATTTGACTTCTCTGCACTAAGGGCAATCCCATTTGTTGGGAGTTGGAGTCAGCTCAAACAAAATGTTCCTGGATTCTTCGGAGTTGGAACAGCTTTAAAGTTTTATAGCGATAAAAACAAATTCCATGAGCTTAAAAAACTATATAATAGATCACCATTTTTTAGAACATTAATTTCTAACAGTATGATGAGTCTAACAAAATCATTTTTTAAATTAACTTCTTACATGAAAGAAGATCCTGAATTTGGAGAGTTTTGGACTATTATTTATGAAGAATATAAGTTGTCAAAAAAAATGATTTTAAGACTTTCAGGTTTTAAAGAACTAATGGAAAATGAACCTGCAAATAAAGCTTCTATTCAAACAAGAGAAAAAATTGTTCTGCCTTTAATTACAATTCAGCAATATGCACTTAGGAAAATTAAAGATATTGAAAGACGAAAAGTTCCTAAAAAAGATTTAGATGTTTATGAAAAGATGGTTACTAGATCTTTATTTGGAAACATAAACGCTAGTAGAAATTCTGCTTAAAATCAATTGTTGTAGTACTCAAACGAATCAACAATCATTTTGCTATCTACCTGAATGTCATAGACTGGAACTCCGATTTCTCTTAATAAGATAAAATTAATATTTCCATGACTGTTTTTTTTATCATGTTTTAGCAATTCAATTATTTTTGATATTTCCATTTTAGAAAAATTAATTTTCTTGTAAACATTAAGAATATGATTTTTTATTAAATCTAAATTAGTTGAATTGAAATCGAATAATTTATGAGAAATATATGATGATAAAATCATACCTATGCCTATAGCTTCTCCATGTAAAAGTCTTTTTTCTGATTTTAAAAAAAAAGATTCTATTGCGTGACCAAGTGTGTGTCCAAAATTTAAAGCTTTCCTTTCTTTATTCTCTTTTTTGTCAATAAGAACTATATCATTTTTAATTTTAATAGAACCTTTAATAACCTTGTCATTATATAGTACGTTATTATTAGACTCAAAAATTAAACGTTGGAATAGTTCTATATCTGAAATTAATGAATGTTTAAATATTTCAGCATAGCCACTACGAATTTCAGTTTGACTAAGAGTTTTTAAATAGGTAGAATCAATTATTACCATCTTAGGGTCATAAAAAGTGCCAATTTGATTTTTTAAAACACCTAAATCTATTCCAGTTTTACCGCCAATAGATGCATCTACCATTGACAATAGAGTTGTAGGAATGTTTATAAAATCTATTCCTCTTTTAAAAGTGCTTGCAATAAAACCACCCATATCACCAACTACACCTCCACCTAAATTAATAATTAGACTTTTTCTGTCTGCGCCTAAAAGCGACAATTTCTGCCATAAAAGCATGCAGGATTCGATGTTTTTATAATTTTCCCCGTCTTTAGAAATGATTGTTTCAAAATCATTTATTTTAACTTTATTTAATAGAACATTCAGACAATATTTGTTTGTGTTAGTGTCTAAGTGAATAAATATTTTTGAATAATTATAGGACTTTAAATGATAGGTAAGGGCATCATAACCATTGTCATTAAAAAAAATTGAATAATTTTCAGCTATAATTTCTTTCATTTTATTAAATATATTACAAAAATAACATCTTTTTTTTTTAAAAAACTATGTATTTTAGTAGAATAAATATTTAACTATTGAATAATATTTTTTCAAATACAAAAGAAGCCTTTTCTTTAAAATCTAATTTCGAATTATTAAGGGCTCAATTTTTATTTAATATAATTGAAAACCGAACTCTTGTTAAGTTATCAACTCTGTTGACAAACTTTGCTTTAAAGTTTTATTTACCTGTCACTCCAATTATCAAAATGACTGTATTTAATCATTTTTGTGGTGGTGTTTCAGAATTAGATTGTAACCCAGTTATTAAAAAAATGTATGATAAAAGGGTGTGTTCGGTACTTGATTTTTCTACAGAAGCATTTAATTCAGAAATAGAGTTTGATAATTGTTATGACAAAAAAATATCAATTATTGAATTTATTAAGGATAGACCTGAAATTCCTTTCGCAGTATTTAAACCTACGTGCTTGGGTAGCTTAGATTTATTTAAAAAAAAAACTATAAACGAAGATTTAAGTTACAAGGACAATATACTTTGGAATAGAGTTATAGAAAGGTTTAAGGGTGTATGTCAAAAGGCTTATGATAATGATATAAAAATTTTAATTGATGCTGAAGAGGTTTTTGTTCAAAAGGCTATAGATGATTTAGCTTTGTTAATGATGCGTAAGTTTAATAGAGAAAAGCCGATAGTATTTAATACCGTCCAAATGTACAGATTGGATAGGTTAAAGTATTTGAGTGATTTGTTAAATGATAAAGCTAATAACGGTCTGATTTTTGGATTTAAGCTAGTAAGAGGAGCTTACATGGAGAAAGAACGATTAATAGCAAAGTCATTAAATGTTAAATCTCCGATCTGTATTACTAAAAACGAAACCGACTCTAATTTTAATTCTGGACTAGATTTTGTTTTTAATAATTTAGATAGGATTAGTTTAGTTTGTGGATCTCATAATGAAAATTCTGTTATTAAAATAATGGAAATAATGAAGAACAAAAACTTAAAAGTTAGTGATGATAAGATCTGGTTTGGTCAATTATTTGGAATGAGTGATAATGTCACTTTTAACCTAGCTAAAATGGGTTATAATACATTTAAAATATTGCCATTTGGCCCAGTTAGAAACCTTATGCCATATTTAATAAGAAGAGCTGAAGAGAACACGTCGGTTAAAGGTCAAACGGGTAGAGAATTGCAGCTTATCCTCAATGAAAGAAGAAGAAGAAAAGAAAACAATAGCTAATCTATTCTTTTAAAATTTGCTGTATTTTTACAATTCTCAACCTGATAAACTACTTTTGTATTTTTAATTTCAGTTTCTATAACATAAACTTTACAAGTATCTAATTTCACATTACTTTTTGAAAAATTTACATCATATTTTTTAAAAAAAAACTTTTTGTCTTTTATGATACTATCATATTCTGTTTCAAAAAGCCACTCCTTTTTATAAATATCATTTAAAACCCTCTTGTCTAATCCATAATTAAAGGTGCTTTCCTTTTTATCTAGAACAAACATCAAAATGATTATCCCTATAGTTGTTCCGAAAAGAAAGTAGTACAAACGTTTTAAAAAGCTCATATTGAATTATTTATTTTTAATGTTCTCATATTGTCATTATTATATTCAATTTTAATGTGACAATAATCTTTTGATATTTGATTTATGATTATTTCTGGCCATTCAATAATAACTTTGTTTAAACCTGTTAAATATTCAAAAAGTCCTAAATCATTTACTTCTTCTTTTTTAACTCTAAATAGGTCCATATGAAAGACTGGCTTGTCTTTAGATAGATATTCGTTAATTATACTATAAGTCGGACTGTTTACATTGTCTATTACGCCCATATCCTTACATAGTTGTTTTATAAGTGTAGTTTTCCCTGCTCCAATAATTCCTGAAAACAGGAAGGTGTTACTAGTTGAATTTTTTAAAATAAATTCACTAGCCATTTTAATACTGCTTAAATCATACTCAATCTCCATCTCTATCTAGGTTTAATTACTACAAATGGTATTAACATTTCTTCTAAAGACACTCCTCCGTGTTGGTAAGTGTTTTTAAACATTTTAACATAGTTATTATAATTATTAGAATACACAAAGTATGTATTTTCTTTAGCAAATATAAAACAACTCCCAAGATGATTTGATGGTAATAAAAACTTTGACGGATCACTTAAATTTATTGAGCTTTTAGATTCTGAATTTATTCTTTTTGCAGTTTTATATCTTAAATTATTGGAAATTTCTTTATCTCCTGAAACTATGGAAGGTGTATCAACGTTTATAGTTCCATGATCAGTAGTGATAATAATTTTGTAACCTAGATCTTTTGCTTTGTTAATGATTTTTTTCAGATTTGAGTTATTGTACCAGCTAACTGTCAAGCTTCTATAAGCTTTATCATTTTTAGCTAATTCTTTAATTAGGTTGACATCTTTTTTTGCATGCGAAATCATATCTACGAAATTATAGACAAGAACACTTAAGTTGTTTTGCATTTTATTTTCTAATCTTTCATAAAACTTTATGCCCTCTTTGGAGTTGGTTACTTTACTGTAACTGAAAGAAATATCTTTGTCTAATCGATTTAAATTGTCTCTTATAAGGCGAGCTTCAAATAAATTTTTACCACCCTCTTCATTTTCATTCTTCCACAATTCGTTATAATTTTCAGAAATTTCAATTGGAGATAAGCCAGAAAAAATTGAATTTCTAGAGTATTGAGTAGTGGTAGGAATTATAGAGGAATATATTTCGTTTGTAGAGTTTTCATAATCACGGATTATATCTGGTTCTAAAGATTTCCATTGATCATACCTTAAGTTGTCAATCAAAATCATTAATGTTGGTGTTTTTGAGTTTAACTCTGGATAAATTTTATTTTTAAAAATATTATGAGAAAGATCAATCTCTTTGCTAGATAAAACTTTTTGATAATTTTCGTCTATATATTTTCCAAATAGTTTATTTGCTTCTTTTTTTTGGGATTGTAAAATATCATAAATATCATTGTTATCAATTTGACTTATCTCTAGTTCCCAGTATGTAATAGTTTTATATATCTCTACCCATTCGTTTATTGAATCACAACAGTTAATAGCTTGGTTTATTTCTTGATAATTTTTTTGATAGCTAGAAATTGTCTTATTAGTTATTAATTCGTTGTTTTTAAAAATTCTAGTTAAAGACAATAAAACTTGAGTAGGATTTAATGGTTTTATAAGATAGTCATAAACTTTAAGCCCAAGAGCTTCGTCTACAGTATACTCATCTGAATTTTGAGTAATCATTATTACAGGAACTAGCGTGTTATCTTTTTTAAGAATATCTAATGTTTCTAACCCTGTTAGCCCTGGCATATTTTGATCAATCAATATTGCATCATATGACTTAGTTTTGGTTAAACTAATAGCTTCTTGTCCGCTAATGCAAGTATCAGTTTCATATCCTTTTTTTTTTAAAAAAAGAATATGTGATTTGAAATGATCAATTTCATCATCTACCCATAATAGTTTTAACATAAAAATAGAATTAAAGCAAATTTAGGTATATTTTAAAATACATCTTAATATAGTTAATGCTTTGCAAATGAATTAATTCATTTTTCATACTTTTGCATCGATGAACTTAAAAGCATATCAAGTTGCTAAAATTATCGATGGTGTAGTTGAAGGAAATGATCAAATCTCAATTAATAAACTTTCTAAGATAGAAAGTGGAGAGGAAGGTTCTTTATCTTTTTTAGGTAATCCTAAATACAATAACTTTTTATATTCTTCTAAATCTTCAATTATAATTATTAATAAATCTTTTGACTTAGATCGACCCGTAAATAAAACTTTGATTAGAGTAGAAGATCCAAATAAAGCTTTTGCAGTTTTATTGAACTCATTCAATAAAAATAAAAGAATTTTATCTGGTATTGATCAAAATTCATCTATTTCAGATAATGTTAAGTATGAACAAGATTTGTATATGGGTTCTTATTCTGTATGTAAAGAAAATTCAGTTTTAGGGAAAAATGTTAAAATACACTCACAGGTTTTTATTGGCGAAAACGTTTCTATTGGTAATAACACAATTATATTTTCTGGTGTAAAAATATATGACAACTCTATTATAGGGAGTGATTGTATAATTCATGCTAATACTGTTATTGGTTCCGATGGATTTGGATTTAATCTAGATAAAAATGGCAATCAATTAAAGGTTATTCATAATGGCAATGTTATCCTAGAAGACAGTGTGGAATTGGGTGCTAATTGCACAATAGATAAAGCCACTTTAGGATCTACAATAATTAAAAAAGGTGTTAAAATTGATAATTTAGTCCAGGTTGCTCATAATGTAGTGATTGGTGAGAATACAGTGATTGCAGGACTAGTCGGAATTGCAGGTTCTACAACAATTGGAAAAAACTGTATGATCGGAGGTCAAGCAGGAATTTCAGGACATTTAAATATTGGAGATAGAGTTATGATTCAAGCTGCATCAGCAGTTTTCAAAAGTATTAAGTCCGATTCTACCATTATGGGATACCCTGCAATTAATTATAGAGATTACAGTAAATCATATATTCATTTTAAAAATCTTCCTTCAGTTATGAAGTCTTTAGATAAAATTTTTAAATCCGAAAAAGATGGCTAAACAACAAACTATTCTTGAACCAGTTTCTTTAAAAGGTGTTGGTATTCATTCTGGAAATGAAGTTAATTTAACTTTTAAGCCTGCAAAAGAAAACTTTGGTTATGTGTTTTGTAGAACTGATTTATCAGGAAACCCTATTATTGAAGCTGATGTTAATTATGTGGTTAATACTGAAAGAGGAACTACTTTGGAGAAAGACGGCGTTAGTATTCAAACTTCAGAGCATGTTTTAGCAGCTCTAGTAGGTCTTGAAATAGATAATGTATTAATAGAGATAGATGCTTCAGAACCTCCAATTTTAGACGGGTCATCAAAGTTTTTTGTTGAAGCTTTAATTAAGGCTGGAATTACTCAACAAAATGAAGACAGAAAAGAATATATAGTTAAAGACGTTATTTCTTATTATGACGAAAAAACAGGAAGTGATATAACGGTAATACCATCAAAATTTTATGAAGTAACAGCAATGGTAGATTTTGGAACTAGAATTTTAGGTACTCAAAATGCAACTATGAAAAGTCTCAAAGAATTTAAAACAGATTTTGCTGATTCTAGAACTTTTAGTTTTTTACATGAAATTGAAATGCTTTTAGATAATGGTCTAATTAAGGGAGGTGATTTAAATAATGCTATTGTTTATGTTGATAAAGAGCTTTCTGAAAAAACAATGAAAAAGCTAAAAAAAGCATTTAATAAAAAAGAAATTTCAGTTCAGTCTAATGGTATTTTAGATAATTTAACATTACATCATCCAAATGAAGCCGCTAGACATAAGCTTCTTGACGTAGTAGGTGATTTAGCTTTGATTGGCACAAGAATAAAAGGTAAGGTTATTGCTAATAAACCTGGACACTATGTAAACACAATGTTTGCTAAAAAACTCGCAAATATTATAAGGACTGAGAAAAAAAACACAGCTCCTGTTGTTGATCTGTCTAAGCCCCCGGTAATGGATGTTAACCAGATAATGAAAACTCTACCTCATCGTCCACCTTTTTTACTAATTGACAAAATATTAGAAAGTTCTGATAATCATGTAATAGGTCTTAAAAATGTTACAATAAATGAATATTTTTTTCAAGGTCATTTTCCTGGAAAACCTATTATGCCTGGTGTGCTTCAGATTGAAGCCATGGCACAGGCTGGAGGTGTTTTAATTTTAAACACAGTTCCTGATCCAGAAAATTATTTAACATTTTTTGCAAAAATTGATAAAGCAAAATTTAAATATCCAGTTGTTCCTGGTGATACTTTAATATTTAAATTAGAATTGTTGACGCCTATAAGAAGAGGTATATGTCACATGAAGGGAGAAGCATTTGTAGATGGTAAATTAACTAGTGAAGCTGAATTGTTGGCGAAAATAATTAGAAAAACAGAAGCATAAATGTATCAACCTTTATCACATATTCATCCAAACGCTAGTATAGCAAAAAATGTCGTTATTGAGCCTTTTACTTCAATTGAAAATAATGTTGTGATTGGTCAAGGTACTTGGATAGGTTCTAATGTCACTATAATGACTGGAGCTAGGATAGGGAAAAATTGTTCAATATTCCCAGGGTCTGTTATTTCAGCAGTTCCTCAAGATTTAAAATTTGATGGCGAAGATACAACTGCTGTTATTGGAGATAATACTATTATTAGAGAATGTGTAACGATAAATAGAGGAACTACTGATAGAAATAAAACTGTAATTGGTAAAAATTGTTTAATAATGGCTTATTGTCATATTGCTCACGATTGCATTGTTGGTGATAATAGCATCTTCTCAAACAATTCAACTCTAGCAGGACATGTTACTGTTGGTTCTTATGTTATTTTAGCAGGAATGGTAGCTGTCCATCAATTTTGTGCAATCGGAAATCATGCTTTTGTAGCAGGTGGGTCGTTAGTAAGAAAAGACATTCCGCCCTTTGTAAAAGCAGCAAGAGAGCCAATTTCTTATGTTGGGATTAACTCAGTTGGATTAAGAAGAAGAGGCTTTGATAGTAAGGTGATTATGCAAATTCAAGCAATATATAGGACCTTGTATCAAAAAAAATATAATAATACCCAAGCTGTCAATATTATGGAAGCCGAAATGGAAGCTACTAAAGAAAGGGATGAAATAATATTGTTTATTAAAAATTCACAAAGAGGTATAATGAAAGGGTATTTTAAAAATTAAAAATTATGGCAAGTTCATCAGATATTAGAAAAGGTCTTTGTATAAATTATAGTAATGATATATACAAAGTAATAGAGTTTCTTCATGTAAAGCCTGGAAAGGGGCCTGCGTTTGTTAGAACAAAGCTTAAAAGTGTTACAAATGGAAAAGTTATTGATAATACTTTTTCTGCAGGTCATAAAATTGATGAAGTAAGAGTAGAAACTAAAAAATTTCAATTTCTGTACAAGGATGGTCTTACTTATCATTTTATGAACGTAGATGACTATAATCAAATAACTATTGAAGAAAACTTACTTGACTCTTATCAATTCTTAAAAGAAGGTGAAATTGTTACTGTATTGACAAATACAGAAGATGGATCTAGCCTTTCTGTAGAAATGCCTCAAAGTGTCATGCTTGAAGTTTCAGCAACTGAGCCAGGACTCAAAGGTAATACCGCAACCAATGCAACAAAGCCTGCTACTTTAGAGACAGGAGCTACTATAAATGTCCCTTTGTTTATAAATGAAGGTGATTCAATTAAAATAGATCCTGAAAAGGGATCTTACTTAGAAAGAGTTAAAAATTAAATAAATTTTATGAGCATATTAGTAAACAAAAATTCCAATATTGTTGTGCAAGGTTTCACTGGAAGTGAAGGAACATTTCATGCTGAACAAATGATTGCCTATGGAACAAATGTGGTAGGAGGGGTTACACCTGGTAAAGGAGGTCAGAATCACTTAGGAAGACCTGTTTTTAATACAGTAAAAGAAGCAGTTGATAAAGTAGATGCAAATACTTCAATTATTTTTGTTCCTGCTGGTTTTGCTGCAGACGCAATAATGGAATCTGCTGATTCAGGGATTAAAACAATAATTGCAATTACTGAAGGAATACCTATTTCCGACATGACTAAAGTTGGTCAATATATTAAAAACATGAATTGTACTTTAATTGGTCCAAATTGTCCTGGCATTATTACACCTGATGAAGCGAAAGTTGGTATTATGCCAGGTTTCGTTTTTAAAAAAGGGAAAGTTGGTGTGGTTTCTAAATCTGGAACTCTAACATATGAAGCTGCTGATCAAGTCGTTAAATATGGTTTAGGGATTTCTACTGCGATTGGTATTGGAGGTGATCCTATAATCGGAACAACTACTAAGGATGCTATAAAATTATTTATGGAAGATTCAGAAACAGATTGTATTGTTATGATTGGTGAAATAGGAGGGCAGCTTGAAACTGAAGCTGCATTATGGGTAAAGAAAAATGGAAATAAAAAACCTGTTATTGGATTTATTGCAGGTGAAACTGCTCCAAAAGGCCGAACTATGGGACATGCTGGTGCAATTGTTGGAGGAGCTGAAGATACGGCTGAAGCTAAAAAGAAAGTTATGATTGAATGTGGAATTCACGTTGTAAATTCTCCTGCAGAAATTGGAAAAAAAGTAGCAGAGGTTATGCTATAAATTACTAAATTTACTTAATGAGTTTGTTAGAGGGAAAAACTGTCATAATTACTGGAGCTAGTAGAGGTATTGGTAGAGGAATCGCTCTTGTTTTAGCTAGTCATGGTGCAAATATTGCTTTCACATACAGTCAGTCAGTAGATTCAGCTAATCAACTTGTTTCTGAAATTACTGACTTAGGGGTTGTCTGCAAGGCATACAAAAGTAACGCAGCCAGTTTTAACGAATCACAAGAACTAGTAGACGATATTTTAAAAGATTTTAAATCCTTTGATGTCCTTATAAATAATGCAGGTATTACAAAAGACAATCTTTTATTGAGAATGAGTGAAAATGATTTTGATAAAGTTATTGAAGTTAATTTAAAGTCAGTTTTTAATATGGTTAAGGCAACACAAAAGATTTTCCTTAAAAAAAGATCTGGCAGTATTATTAATATTAGTTCAATTGTTGGTATAAAAGGAAACGCTGGTCAATCTAATTATGCGGCATCTAAAGCTGGTATAATTGGGTTTTCAAAATCAATTGCATTAGAACTTGGTTCAAGAAGTATTAGATCTAATGTAGTGGCACCTGGTTTTATAGAAACTGAGATGACCGGAGAATTAAGTCAAGATATTGTTAATAATTGGATTCAAGGAATTCCGTTAAAAAGAGGAGGTAAACCAGAAGATGTAGCCAATCTTTGCTTGTTTCTTTCCTCAGATCTTTCTACATTTATAACGGGTCAAGTAATTAATGTCGATGGCGGCATGTTAACATAATAATTTAAATAATTAAATAATTAAATAATAAAAAATGGAAAAATTAAATAAGATTGGGTTACCTATTGTGATCATAGTAATGTTCACATTTATTATGCTTGTAAAATCAGTAGTAAATATTGGTTATGGTGAAGCAGGAGTGTTATTTAAAACTCTAGGTGGAGGTGTTGTTACAGATCAACAGCCTATGGGAGAAGGTCTTAACTTTATACTTCCTTGGAATAAAGTATATGTATACAATGTAAAACAACAGGAAGTTTTTGAAAGTCAAATGCAAGTATTATCATCTAATGGTTTAGAAATTTCATTAGACGTATCTGTATTATATCAACCACAATCTGATAAATTAGGTTTGTTGCACCAAACTAAAGGAACAAATTATTTAGATATAGTTCTAGTACCATCAATTAGAGCAGTAGCAAGAAGTGTTGTTGGAAGATATACTCCAGAACAGTTGTACTCTACTAAAAGAGATGCAATTCAAAGTGAAATTTATGACGAGCTTAAAGAGGGAGTACAAGATCAATATGTTCAAATTAATGCTGTTTTGGTTAGAGATGTAACTCTTCCTCAAACTATTAAGCAAGCAATTGAAAGAAAACTAAGTCAAGAACAACAATCTCTTGAATATGAGTTTAGATTAGAATCAGCTAGAAAAGAAGCTGAGAAAGTTAGAATTGATGCTCAAGGTAAAGCAGATGCAAATAGAATTTTAAATTCTTCATTAACTACAAACATATTAAGAGATAAGGGGATCGAAGCAACTACAAAGTTAGCTGAATCTCCTAATACTAAAGTGATTGTTATAGGAAGCGGAAAAGATGGATTACCTATCATTTTAGGAAACCAATAATTATATATATATTCGCAAAATGAAAATCACAAATAACATACATCGTCATTTAAACTTCCTCAAACGAGTGTTGTGATGATATTGTTATATTATTATAAAAGCCCGTTTGTTAATTCAAACGGGCTTTTTTTTGTTAAAAATTTAAATAGACACAATGCAAAGAATCAAGATTGCTATTCAAAAATCAGGAAGACTAAATGAAGACTCATTAAGTCTTCTAAAAAAGTGTGGTATTAATATCGACAATTATAAAGATCAATTAAAGGCATCTTCTAGCAACTTTCCTATAGATGTATTTTTTCTAAGAAATAGTGATATTCCGCAGTATATTAGAGACGGAGTAGTAGATTTAGCAGTAATTGGCGAAAATCTAATTATTGAAAACGACAATAATATTGAGATTGTCGAAAAATTAGGTTTTTCAAAGTGTAAAGTTTCAATTGCAGTTCCTAATCAGATGAAATTCAATTCAATTGATGACTTAAATGGTCTTAAAATTGCTACTTCGTATCCAAATACTTTAAATAATTTCCTAAAAAATAATTCTATTAACGCGGAGGTTCATGTTATTAATGGATCAGTTGAAATAGCGCCTAACATTGGTCTTTCAGATTCAATTTGTGATATTGTTTCAAGTGGAAGTACACTTTATAAAAACAACCTTAAAGAAGTGTATGTTATGCACTATTCTGAAGCTGTATTAGTTGTGAGTAAGCTTATTGATAAAAAAACCAATGAATTATTAGAAAAATTATTGTTCAGGGTAAGAGCTGTTTTAAGGGCTAAAAAGTCTAAATACATTCTTTTGAATGCTCCAAATGAAAAGATTTCAACTATTTCTAAAATTCTACCCGTTTTAAAAAGTCCAACTATCCTTCCTCTTAACCAAAAGGGGTGGAGTTCATTACACTCTGTAATAGAAGAAGATACATTTTGGGAAGTAATAGATAGGATTAAGGAAGCTGGTGCTGAAGATATTCTGGTTTGTCCAATTGAAAAAATGGTATTATAATGAAGGAATATTTAAATCCTAAAAAAAACTTATGGACTAGTTTAGTTAAAAGGCCTTCGTTTGACACGTCAACTATTAATGATTCTATTGATGATATATTTAATATTGTCAAGTATAGCGGAGATGAAGGTGTTAGTTTATTGACAAAAAAATATGATAATATTGAATTAGAAAATTTAAAAGTAGAAGAATTTGAAATTGAAAATTCTATAAATTATATAGATGACATATTAAAAGAATCTATTGATTTAGCTTTCAAGAATATTTATAAATTTCATAAATCTCAATTAATTCAAAACAATAAAATTGAAACTAGTCACGGAGTGCTTTGTTGGCAAGAAAAAAAGCCAATTGATTCGGTTGGGTTTTACATACCAGGAGGTTCAGCCCCTTTGTTTTCCACTGTCTTAATGCTAGGGATTCCAGCAATGATAGCTGGCTGTAAAAACATAACTATATGCACACCGCCATCTGTTGATGGTAAAGTAAATAAGATTATTCTCTATGTTGCAAAATTATGTAACATCAATAAAGTTTGTTTGGCTGGAGGTGCTCAAGCAATAGCAGCTATGACTTTTGGAACCAATTCAATTCCTAAAGTAAGTAAGATATTTGGACCTGGAAATCAATATGTAACTGCTGCAAAAATAAAATCATTACAGTTTGGTACAGCTATTGACATGCCAGCAGGACCAAGCGAGCTACTTGTTGTAGCTGATGACTCCGCAAACGCTTCATTTATAGCCTCTGACTTACTTTCTCAAGCTGAACATGGCTCAGATAGTCAAGTAGTCTTTGTTAGTTTATCTAAAAGTTTAATTAAAAAAGTAAAATCTCAAATTGAAATTCAAAAAACTGGATTAAGTAGGGTTAATTTAATAAACGCCTCTATTTTGAATTCAAAAATTATTTATTTTGAAAATGAATACAATGCAATTGATTTTATAAATGAATACGCGCCAGAACATTATATAATATGTGTAAAAAATGAAGATAAGTTTGTGAATAAAATTAATAATGCAGGTTCAGTTTTTATTGGGAATTATTCGCCTGAGTCAGCAGGTGACTACGCTTCTGGAACAAATCATACTCTCCCTACAAATGGATATGCTAAACAGTATAGTGGAGTAAATCTTGACAGCTTTTTAAAAACCATAACATTCCAAAAAATATCAAAAACAGGTTTATGTGGTATTTCTAAGGCAATCGAAACTATGGCGTCCGCAGAGGGTTTAGAAGCTCATAAAAACGCTATTTCAATAAGAACTAAAGAATTATTAGATGAATAAAAGAGAGTTAGCTGATCTTGTCAGATTGAATATTGAAAAAATGAATTCATACTCTTCAGCAAGAGATCAATATAATATAAAAGACACGGAATCAATTTATCTTGATGCTAATGAATCTCCATTTGAAAATGGAGTTAATAGATATCCAGATAACAAGCACTATGAATTAAAAACAGTATTGTCAAAGATTAAAAATGTTCAAGAAAGTCAAATTGTCTTTGGAAATGGAATGGACGAAATACTTGATTTGATTGTTCGTGTTTTTTGTGACCCATCTCTTGATCAAATAATTACACTTCCGCCAACTTATGGAATGTATAATGTTATTGCCAGTACAAATAATGTAGAAAATATTGAAGTTCCATTAAATTCTGATTTCTCAATCAATGTTCAAAAAGTATTGAGTAAAGCTTCAGAAAAAACAAAAATTATTTTCTTGTGTTCTCCCAATAATCCAACTGGAAATAGTTTTAAATATTGTGATGTTCTTAAGTTAATTAATGAGTTTGATGGAATAATTGTTTTAGACGAGGCTTATATTGATTTTTCTTCTAACAATTCATTAACAGGGCTTATTAATGAACATGATAATTTAATTATTACTCAAACATTATCAAAAGCTTATGGAATGGCTGGTTTAAGATTAGGAATGGGCCTGTCAAACAAGAAAATAATCGATTATATAAATAAAATAAAACCTCCTTACAACATCAATTCGTTGTCTGAAAAAAAAGTATTGAGTGAATTAAAAAATATTCAAAGTGTTAAAAAAAATATAATGATCGTCTTGAATGAGAAATTAAAGCTACAGACTGCTTTGGTTAACTTATGTTTTGTTGAAAAAGTTTTTAATTCAGATGCGAATTTTTTACTTGTAAAAGTAGATGATGTAAAATTGAGGTGTACTCAACTTTTAAAAAATGGAATAATAGTTAGGGACAGATCTAATGATTTTTTGTGTGAGAATTGTTTAAGGATCACAGTTGGAACGCCAGCTCAGAATAGATTTTTAATAAAAACATTAATTACGATATGAAAAAAATTCTTTTTATAGATAGGGATGGAACACTTGTAGAGGAACCAAAAACAGATAAACAACTTGATAGCTTTTCTAAATTAAAGTTTATTCCAGGAGTATTTAAATATTTGAATAAAATCGCTACAGAGCTAGATTATCAGCTAGTAATGGTGACAAATCAAGATGGGTTAGGAACTTCGTCATTTCCAGAAGAAACTTTTTGGCCAGTTCAGGATTTTATAATTGAATCTTTAAAAAATGAAAATATTATTTTTTTTAAAGTGCATATTGATAAAAGTTTTGAAAAAGACAACTCATTGTACAGAAAGCCAAATACAGGAATGCTAAAAGAGTATGTAGTTAAAGAAGTAGATATAAAAAATTCTTTTGTAATTGGAGATAGATATTCTGACATGAAGCTTGCTGAAAATTTAAATTGTAGTGGATTGTTGTTTAGTGATCTAGATGATAATTATGATAAAATAACTGATAAATTTATTTCGTTGAAAACCGAATCATGGAAAGAAATATATGTATTTCTTAAAGGACTGAATAGGTGCTCTAATTTTGAAAGAAATACTAATGAAACTAAAATTAAATTAGAAATTGATTTGGATGGGACTGGACAAAGTAGGATAAACACAGGTCTTGCTTTTTTTGATCATATGCTAGATCAGTTAGCTAAACATTCTTTAATTAATTTAAAGATTGATGTCAAAGGAGATCTTAATGTTGATGAGCATCACACTATTGAGGATACTGCAATTGCTCTTGGTGAGTCTTTTTCTGCATTGTTAGGTAAAAAAACAGGAATAGAAAGGTATGCTTTCACTCTTCCAATGGATGATTGCCTAGCTCAGGTAGCTCTTGACTTCGGAGGAAGAAGTTGGTTGGTTTGGAAGGTAGACTTTAAAAGAGAAAAGATAGGAGATGTACCTACAGAGATGTTTTATCATTTTTTTAAATCATTTTGTGATGGAGCGAAGTTAAATGCTAACATCAAAGCTTCTGGAGTAAATGAACATCATAAAATAGAGTCAATATTTAAGGGATTTGCTAAATGTATCAAAGTTGCAGTGAGTAAAAATCACCACAAAATGATATTACCATCTACTAAAGGATTATTATAGATATGGATGTAGTTATTATAGATTATGGAGCAGGAAACACACAAAGTGTTAAAATTGCTTTAAATAGATTGGGGTGTAATAGTATTTTATCTTCTGATAAAGATAAAATATTGAAATCAGATAGAGTTATTTTTCCAGGAGTAGGGGAGGCTAGTAGTGCTATGAAAAAGCTTAAGTCAATACAATTGCACAGGTTAATACCTGATTTAAAGCAACCTGTTCTGGGTATTTGTTTAGGTATGCAGCTTATGTGTGACTATTCTGAAGAAGGAGACACAGAGTGTTTAGGTGTTTTTAAAGCTTCCGTTAAAAGGTTTGATAATAAGCTTAAAACACCTCAAGTAGGTTGGAACACTATCTCTTCATTAAAAACTAGTCTATTTAATGATGTTAAAGAAAATGAATACATGTATTTACTTCATAGTTATTATGTACCGATAATTAAAGAAACTATCTCGTGCTCTTCGTATGGTTTGCAATATAGCACAGCTATTAAAAAAAATAATTTTACTGGCTTGCAGTTCCATCCAGAAAAGAGTAGTGAATTTGGAGAAGTTGTTTTGAATAATTTTTTAATTAATAAAAAATGAGGATAATACCAGCAATTGATATAATAAAAGGGAAGTGTGTTAGGTTGTCCCAAGGAGATTACAGTAAAAAAACAATTTACAGTAATAGTCCACTAGATGTAGCCAAGCAATTTGAAGATGAAGGAATTGTCAATCTTCATTTGGTTGATTTAGATGGCGCTAAATCTAATTCAATAGTAAATCACAGGATATTAGAAGAGATCGCCTTAAAAACTACTTTAAAAATAGATTTTGGTGGTGGTTTAAAATCTTTAGAGGATGTTAAAATCGCATTTGAAAGTGGTTCAAATCAAATAACATTAGGAAGTCTTGCTATTTCTAATCCTGATTTATTTCTAGAGATATTCAATAAATATGGTAATAAAAAAATCATCCTAGGAGCTGACTTCCAGGATAACAAAGTAAAAACTAATGGTTGGAAAGAGTCTTCAGAAAAAGAATTAAAGCCGTTTATAGGTTATTACAGTTCTTTAGGAGTTAGCTATGTAATTCCAACTGACATCTCAAAGGATGGTATGCTTAATGGGCCATCTTTTGATGTTTATTCTAAATTAATCAAACGTTTTAAAGATGTTAAGTTCATTGCTTCCGGTGGAATTTCATCAATTCATGACTTGGAAAGGTTGAAAGGCATGGGTTGTGATGGGGCTATTTTAGGTAAGGCTATTTATGAAAAAAAGATTGAATTAAAAGATTTAAGAAAATTTATAGAAAACTAATGCTGGCAAAAAGAATAATACCTTGTTTAGATATTAAAAATTCCAGAACAGTTAAGGGGATTAATTTTATTAACCTAAAAGATGCTGGTGATCCTGTTGATTTAGCTGTTAAATACTCTGAAGGTGGTGCTGATGAACTTGTTTTTTTAGATATAACCGCAACAAAAGAGGGTAGAGGGACTTTTGCTAAGTTGGTATATGAAATTGCCAATAAGATAAATATACCTTTTACTGTTGGAGGTGGAATTAAAAGCATTGAAGACGTAGATGTGTTGTTGAATAATGGAGCTGATAAAGTTTCAATTAATAGTCATGCTGTTAATCAGCCTTCATTTATTGATAATATAGCTTCTAAGTACGGAAGTCAATGCGTAGTAGTAGCTGTAGATGCAAAGCAGACTGAAGATGATTGGTATATTCATTTAGTAGGGGGAAGTGTGAAAACAGAAATCAAGTTATTTGATTGGGCAAAAGAACTAGAGTACAGGGGAGCGGGGGAGATTCTCTTTACATCAATGGATCATGATGGGACTAAGGGTGGTTTTGCAAACAAGGCATTGAAAACCTTATCAGAATTGATTAATATTCCGGTAATTGCATCTGGAGGTGCAGGAAAAATAGAACATTTTACAAGTGTATTTAAAGAAGGTAAAGCGGATGCTGCTTTAGCGGCTAGTGTTTTTCATTACAACGAAATTGAAATAAAAGATTTGAAGATTGAATTAAATAATAATAATATTCCAATAAGACTATGAATGTAGATTTTAATAAAAGTAAAAACGGCTTAGTTCCTGCTATTATTCAAGATTTTAAAACTCATAAAGTACTGATGTTAGGGTATATGAGTAAAGATTCCTTAAGTGTTACTTTAAGTAAAAAAACAATACACTTTTACAGCAGAAGTAAAAATAGAATTTGGAAAAAGGGTGAAGAAAGTGGTAATGTACTTAATTTAATTTCAACTTCCTTAGATTGTGATAATGATACATTACTTATTAAAGTTAAACCAACTGGTCCAGTTTGTCATAAGGGCAGCGATACTTGTTGGGATGAGCAAAATATTAATGACAATTTTCTTTACTCATTGGAGAATGTAATAAGTGATAGAAAAAACTCCAAAGACCCTGATAGTTATATTTCTGATTTGTTCAGTAAGGGGTTAAATAAAATTGCTCAAAAAGTAGGAGAGGAGGCTGTAGAATTAGTTATTGAATCAAAAGATAATAATGAAAATTTGTTTTTAAACGAGAGTGCAGATCTTTTATTTCATTATTTAATTCTTTTACAGGAAAAAGGATTTAAACTTGAAGATGTTGTAAATGTCTTGAAGCAGAGAAATAATTCTAAAAACACTAAAAAGTAATTAATAAAAACTCACTTACCATACTAAAATCAATAATAGGGCAGCAGAAAAAATCATTATTGAAAAGAAAAATGAGTAATTACTATTTTGAAGTCTTCTAAAATATTGGACTTCAACAGTTTTGTAATAATACTTTCCATCCTCATTAAATCTTCTAAATGTCGTTTGTTGCAAAAGAAGAACTAGAATGTTAAATACTACCATTATTATGATTAAATTATTGATAGCATCTGCTTTAGTAAACACATTAACAACAGGTAGAATATCATAAACAAAAGCGCTACTTCCTATTGCTCCAAAAATACCACCAACTCCTAAGTTTATTCTTGATTCT
>Ga0209711_10000203_pt1 | contig 60292 bp, 48 predicted proteins | sample ArcticOcean_MG_C_7_FD_187441 | JGI IMG/M metagenome (GOLD analysis project Ga0209711, IMG submission 187441) | Marine microbial communities from western Arctic Ocean - ArcticOcean_MG_CB11_88 (SPAdes) (version 2) | ecosystem: Environmental > Aquatic > Marine > Oceanic | place: Arctic Ocean... | reverse complement strand
CTAATAACCCTTTTCAGCAATAAACCCTGATCTGCAAAGAGCTTAATCTGGTCTGCCATAGGACATGAGCCGCTGGTAACGACGCTCGAGTAAATCATCGAGGGGTATCGCCTGAAGTTCGTCAAGCTGCTCACTAAGGTGCGCTTTTAACGTGCTTGCCATCGTCTCAATATCACGATGCGCACCGCCCATAGGTTCTGGAATAGTCTGGTCAACAATGCCCAACTTTTCTAAGTTATCCGAGGTGACGCCCATAGCTTCGGCCGCCTCCGCCGCTTTGTCCGTGGTCTTCCAAATGATATTGGCACAGCCTTCTGGCGAGATGACAAAGTAGGTGCTGTACTGCAACATGTTGAGCCTGTCACCCACGCCGATCGCCAAGGCACCACCGGAACTACCTTCACCGATGACAGTGCAGATAATTGGCGTCCTCAAACGTGACATCACGGCTAGATTACGAGCAATAGCTTCTGAGATATTACGCTCTTCAGAGTCAATGCCTGGATAGGCACCTGGGGTGTCAATTAAGGTCAGCACGGGCATCTTAAAGCGCTCAGCAGTTTCCATCAAACGCAGAGCCTTGCGGTAACCCTCAGCTTTTGGCATGCCAAAATTACGCAATACTTTTTCACTAACACCTCGGCCTTTTTCCTCACCAATAACCATGACAGGCTTGCCATTAAGACGAGCAACACCTCCCACAATAGCGCTGTCATCACCAAAGTGACGATCACCGTGCATCTCTTCCCAGTCGGTAAAGATACGCTGAATATAATCTAGGGTGTAGGGACGGTGTGGATGTCGAGCAACCTGAACCACCTGCCAGGCAGTCAGCTTGCTGTAGATGCTTTCTGTCAGCTTGCGTGACTTCTCGCGCAGCTTGGTAACTTCCTCAGCTATATTGAGATCATTATCATTGCCCACTAGCTGCAACTCTTCAATCTTGCCTTCCAACTCTGCAATTGGCTGCTCAAATGACAGGTAATTTAAATTCATGTTGTAGGCATCTCACGTTGCATTGACTATTCATCTCTTGGGTCATTTTAACATTTCTGTGGGCTTGCGCTAGTGCCCCCGCCAACTGTTATTCTATTGATAGTGCAAAGTAACAGAATCTTTGCCAAATTCCTCACGAAGTCGGTAGATTAAGTCATCTCGCGGCTGAACCAGCCACTGGCTTCCCAGCTTTAATTGGCCCGAGGCACTCGCTGCTGAGTACTCGACCGTCACAGGGCAGTTTCCCTCTCGGTAACCCGACACCGTATTATGAAACCTGTCCACCCAGTCCACGGCGGACTCACTCACGTTCAGCTGCAGACTACTCAGTTTACTGCAGCGAGCCTCATAGATCGATTGTATAGAGTCAGCAGCCATCTTGAGTCCACCAGTAAAACTATCTTCGGAAACAATACCCTGAACGACCAACAATGCATCTTTGACCAGTATCTCACGGTAAGCATTAAACTTTTCGGCCCAAACTGACAGTTCTACGCGCCCGCTCTTATCGTCCAAGGTTAAAAACGCAAAGCTCTCGCCGCGCTTGTTCTTCATGATCCTCATGCCCACAACCATACCTGATACCGTGGTGCCGCTCTTTCCCGGACGCAAATCAGCAATCCGATTGGCAACCATACTCTTGAGCTCAATCTCATACTCATCTATCGGGTGACCGGTCAAATACAGCCCTAGTGTTTCTTTCTCACCGTTGAGTCGGTCCTTAAGTGACAGACTGCGCGCAGCGTTATAGCTGTTGTAATTAATATCTGAGGCACTGTCAACAACCGAGTCGCCGAACAGATCCCCCATACCACTACTTGTATTGCGGGCATGTTGCTCAGCCAGTTTAACCGCTTCATCCATCCCTGCTAGCATGACCGCACGTCGGTAGCCAATGTCACCCTCAGGTCCAATCTCATCGAGCGCACCGCTGCGAATCATGGCCTCAAGGCCTCGCTTATTCACCTTGCGCCCGTCAACACGAGCACAGAAATCAAACAGGTCTTTAAACGGGCCACCCTCGGTTCTGGCCGCAATAATGCCGCCCACAGGCCCTTCGCCCAAACCTTTAATAACGCCTAGGCCGTATATCACCCTACCCTCGGAATCGACGCTAAAGCGGAACTGGCCCTGATTGACGTCTGGCGGCAGAAGATCAAGTCCCATGGCACGACATTCATCGATAAAGGTCACGACCTTGTCGGTCTTATCCATGTCAGATGAAATAGTTGCCGCCATAAATTCAGCCGGATAATGCGCCTTTAACCAAGCGGTTTGGTAGGCCACCAGTGCGTATGCTGCGGAGTGTGATTTATTAAAGCCATAGCCAGCAAATTTTTCCATTAGATCGAAGATATTAGACGCAAGCTCCTCCGCGAAGCCCTTGCTGACGGCCCCCGCGGTAAACGACTCCCGCTGTTTGGCCATTTCGTCGGCGTTTTTCTTACCCATCGCCCGACGCAACAGATCAGCGCCACCTAGTGTATATCCACCCATTTCCTGAGCGATCTGCATCACCTGCTCCTGGTACAAAATAATGCCGTAGGTGGGCGCCAATGCGGGCTTTAAACATTCATGTTGATACTGGACATGGGGATAGCTGACCTCAGCCCGACCCTTTTTCCGATTGATAAAATCATCAACCATGCCTGATTGCAGGGGACCAGGACGAAATAATGCTACTAGGGCAACAATATCCTCAAATCGATCTGGACCCAGCTTCTTAATTAATTCTTTCATACCCCGAGATTCAAGCTGGAATACCGCTGTTGTCTCGGCTCGCTGCATTAACTTAAAAGTGGCCTCATCATCAAGGGGGATCCGCTTGATATCTAGTGGCTCTTCATCATTTAGCGCGCGGGTGTTATTGATCATCCGCACCGCCCAATCAATGATCGTCAGCGTCCTCAAACCCAGAAAATCAAACTTAATTAGGCCGGCCTCTTCGACATCATTTTTGTCGAACTGAGTGACCACAGCGGCGCCACTTTCATCACAGTAAATCGGTGCAAAATCGGTAATCTTGGTGGGCGCAATAACGACACCACCCGCATGCTTGCCACAGTTACGAGCAACGCCTTCCAACTGCAGGGCCATACTCCAAATTTCACTAGCCTCTTCATCCTGAGCCAAAAACTGCTTCAGCTCTTCCTCTTGTTCCAACGCCTTTTCAAGGGTTATACCGACCTCGAAGGGAATTAGCTTTGACAATTTATCGGCCAGGCCATAAGACTTGCCTTGCACTCGCGCCACATCACGCACGACTGCCTTAGCTGCCATGGTACCAAATGTGACAATCTGCGATACCGCATCACGACCATATTGCTCGGATACATAGGCAATCACACGATCGCGGCCTTCCATACAGAAATCAATATCGAAATCCGGCATAGAAACCCGTTCAGGATTCAGGAACCGCTCAAACAGCAGATCGTATTCTATTGGATCTAAGTCGGTAATTTTAAGGGCATAGGCTACCAGGGATCCCGCACCAGAACCACGACCTGGGCCCACAGGAATGTCGTTGTCTTTAGCCCATCGAATAAAGTCCATGACAATAAGAAAATAGCCGGGGAATCCCATTTGGATAATAATATCCAATTCAAACTTGAGACGGTCTGCATAGACCAATTGCTTTTCATCGAAATCTGGCGCATGAACATCAAACAGAGATTCTAATCTCTCCCGAAGCCCGTCTTCTGACACCTCGATGAAAAATTCATTGATGGTCATGCCATCAGGGATCGGGTAGTCCGGTAAAAAATATTCCCCAAGGCGCAGGTCAAGACTACAGCGCTTAGCGATCTCGACTGTATTTTGCAGCGCCTCTGGAATATCGGAAAATAGCTCTGCCATCTCATCTGGTGTACGTAGATATTGATGCTCCGAGTAACGTCGCTCACGCCGAGGATCATCTAGGGCACGCCCTTCATGAATGCAAACCCGCGCCTCATGTGCCTCAAATTCACCGGCGTCGATAAAACGCACGTCATTGGTCGCAACTACTGGGCAACTAAGTTGGCCTGCCAGTTCAACCGCAGCGTGAAGATAGCTTTCTTCGCCAGAACGACCGGTTCTTTGCAGTTCCAAGTAAAAACGATCTGGGAAAAGGCCCATAAATTCAATCAGTAACTGTTCGGCATCTGTCTGCCGCCCCGACACCAGAGCCATACCAATTTCACCGTGACGCCCGCCGGACAAAGCTATTAATCCAGCGCTAAATTCCGCTAGCCAAGACCGCCGAATGTAGGGTATCCCCTGACGCTGACCGGCTTGATAGGCCTTGGATATTAAACAGGTAAGATTTTTATAGCCCTGCTCATCTGCGATAAGCAGCACCAACTGAGTTGGATTGCCCTCGCCATCCTCATCCAGCACTAACAGGTCAGCACCCAGAATAGGCTTCACGCCAACTGCCTGCGCAGCCTTGTAAAACTTGACCAGCCCAAAAAAATTATTGAAGTCTGTCAGCGCGACTGCTGGCATACCTATTTCGGCAACCTTTTTAGTCAGCGGCTTTATCCGTACCAAACCATCGACGAGGGAGTACTCAGAATGCAGCCTAAGATGAACGAACTCATTGAACATAGGAGAATTAATACTTTATTTGTTTTTGCTTAGTAGATGCTGGGCATCAACACCATAGTGCTCGAAACTCTCTTCCATCAGATCGAACACAGTACCCTCATAGGTCGGAATCTCATGATCGGAGATGGCCAAAGGTTCGACTCTTTCACCCCATTTGATAATCCCAGCTCCACAGCTGAGCCCTGCGCCAAAGCTAGCGGTAAGGATAGTCATGCCAGGTTTGATGGCGCCCTGTTCCAGTGCCTCACAAAGCGCCAGCGGGATTGCAGCTGCAGAGGTGTTCGCATATTTGTCGATACAGACAACAACCTTGTCCATGGGAAAGTTCAGGCGCTTAGCCAATGCTTCGATGATCCTCAGATTGGCCTGATGGGGCACAAACAGATCGATATCCTCGGCACTTAGACCCTCAGCCTGCAAGACATAGTCAATGGCGTCGCTCATGCCTTTGACTGCTTTTTTAAAAATTACAGCGCCATCGAAGTCAAGCGAGATATTAAGACCACCGGTAAAATGCTTCGGTGACAGTCCCCAGTCAGGCAACCGCAAGCATTCACGACTATCAGGTACACAACTCATCTTGGCCCTCAATAGGCCCGTCGGATTTTCACTGGCCTCAATCACCACCGCGCCGGCGCCATCTCCAAACAGGAAGCAGGACTCGCGCTTCTTCCAGTCCATCGCGATTGAAATTCGCTCCGAACCAATAACGACCGCTCTTTTAATAGTGCCTGCCTTGATCATATCCGTTGCCGAGGTAAGCCCATAGAGCCAACTTGTACAGGCCGAATTGAGGTCAAAAGCCGCAGCGCTCTTGGCACCCAGTTTATTCTTTATATAGCTGGCGGTATTGGGGCAAATCTCTTCCGCTGTCGTTGACCCCAGTATCACCAGATCAATATCATCAGCATCAATACCAGCTGACGCCAGTGCCCTTTCCGCCGCCAGCCATGCCATTTCGCCGGTAGCAACATGGCTGTAATATCGCTGTCGTATACCTGACCGGGAGAATATCCACTCATCACTCGTGTCGATAATTTTGGCCATATCATCGTTGGTCATAATCATCGGAGGTGCGTACTTTCCCCAACCTGTGATCTCAGCATGTATCAACTCATGAACTCCAGCGTGAATATAATGGTAGGACTGAATGTAAAGCTTGGCAGCCTTTAACTCAAGGGCTATCTATGTTTTTGACCTTTTACGGAGGTAAAAGCCCGCTCTCCTGAGCCGACAGCAAGTTATAGAAGTGATGTCTGATGATGCTGCAGTTCATCTCTGACGGGGGCAAATGAGCGTCTATGAATGGGAGTAGGCCCTTTGCGCTGCAACGCTTCTAAGTGTTGCGGGGTTCCATAGCCTTTGTTGCTGGCAAAACCATAACCTGGGTACTTCTTATCTAATACCAGCATTTCTGCATCCCGCACCACCTTAGCAATAATCGAGGCTGCACTAATAACCTCGACACGACCGTCACCTTTTATTACCGCCTCACCCGCATACTCCCACTGCGGCAAACGATTACCATCAACCGCGACATAGTCAGGCCGGGGACTCAAGGCCACAACAGCTCGGCGCATCGCCATCAATGTAGCCTGTAAAATATTAAACCGGTCAATCTCTTCAACCGAGGCTCGTGCAACACTCCAGCTCGTCGCCTGTCTGATAATCTCTGGATACAGGTTTTCTCGCTGCCTAGCGGATAGGACCTTGGAATCCGCTAGACCCTCAATAGTATGATTGTCCGGTAAAATTACTGCGGCCGTGACCACGTCCCACGCTAGGGGCCCTCGTCCAACCTCATCAACACCGGCTAGATAAGCGATTCCTGCTGGCGGATACCAGGGGTTCATAGCAAACTCTCGCCATCAATCGCTTCAGCGATCGCAATGGCTGCAATAGATCCTGACTCTAAGGCTAGCTGTGCATGTAAAACAGCGAACTCAGACTTCAAGTTAGCGCCCTTTATGCCATCAAAACCATCCAATACTGCTGCGCTTAGGCGCTCCGCCGTCGCATCACCTTGGATCAGTTCTGGCACCAGCTGCTTATTAGCCAACAAATTGGGTATGGATACAAAAGGTGTTTTAACCAACAGCGAAAATATTCGATACGTCAGCGCACCCAACTTATAACTAACGACCATGGGCTTTTTAAGCAGCATCGCTTCCAGCGCGGTAGTCCCGGACGCTAGCAGCACGACATCTGATGCCTCCATAGCTAGATGCGACTGCTGCTTTAATAGCTGCACAGGCGGAGACAGTCTGTGTTGTAACCGCGCAGTAAGCTCTCTATGCCGCTCCTCATTGGCCGCGGGGATAACAATCTGCAAACCCTGTATTTTGTCGGCTACTCGCTCAGCGCACGCCAAGAAGACATCAGTCAGCATATCGACCTCGGCTGCCCTGCTGCCTGGCATAATGCACAGCACAGGACGCTTAAGGTCGAGACCAAGGGCTTTTCGAGCCCCCAAAGTATCTGGCTCAGCGGACAATTCTCCCGCCAGTGGATGACCGACAAATCTCACTGGCACGCCGTGCTGACGATAAAAATCTGCTTCAAAGGGAAACAGGCAAAGCATTAGATCAACCGCCTTTCGTATTTTTTTAATTCGTCCCTGCCGCCAGGCCCACACCGAAGGGCTGACATAATGAATAGTCTTCACACCGTCGTGTCGCAGTTTCAGTGCAATAGTTAAATTAAAATCCGGCGCGTCGATTCCAATAAAGGCGGCCGGCTGGTTGTCGCGATAGCGTTTGATAATGGAGCGTCTTATGCCCAGCAATTCAGGCAGCCGTTTTAAAGGCTCGATGAAGCCCATAACCGACAGCCGTTCCATAGCGTAGAGGGATTGGAAACCTTCAGCTTCCATCCGAGGACCGCCGATACCTTCAAAGATGGCGTCGGGAAATAGCTTTTTGAGCGACCGTATTAGATCTGCACCTAAGATATCACCTGAGGCTTCTCCGGCTATCATGGCGAAGACTGGTGCTAGCACAGGCATAGTTTACCGGATAATACCGCGTGTTGAATTTTCGACAGATCCTAGCACCATAGCCACTACACGATTATCACCGAGTTCACTGATCGCTTTGATGGCGTCATCAATATTTAAGCCACGGCGAAACAGTAACTTATAGGCTTTGTTAGCTAGCGCAATTTCATCAGGGTTGAACCCTCGACGCTTCATGCCCTCACGATTGATGGTTCGTGGTTCTGCTGGATTACCTGAGGCCGTCACAAACGCAGGAACGTCGTGGTAGCAAAAGCCTGCGGCGGCGATAAAGCAATGGGGACCAATGTGAACAAACTGATGAGACAACGCGAATCCAGCAAATGTAGTCCAGTCCCCTACATGGACATGCCCCGCGACACAGGCATTATTCGAGAAGACAACGTGATTGCCAATCACACAGTCGTGAGCAATATGAACATAGGCCATAAATAGGTTATCGTCACCAATTCGCGTCTCATAACCACCCTGAACAGTACCACGGTGTATGGTCACTCCTTCGCGAAAAGTGTTATTATTGCCGATGACTAAACGAGTTGGCTCGTCATTATATTTAAGGTCAGGTGTTGCATCGCCAATAGTTGCAAACTGAAAAATTTTATTATTTTTCCCCATCACTGTCGGGCCTTTAACGACCACATGGGAGGCTATATTACAGCCATCACCAAGCACGACATCCGGCCCAATAATACTCCAGGGCCCAATGCTGACGTTGTCACCAATCACCGCTGAGGGGTCAACAATTGATCTTGGATCTATCATGCTACGCTATCTCGATCCTGGTAGGCGCAGAGCAGCGTGGCATCGCAAACCTTCTTTCCGTCGACGGTTGCACTGCAGCCAAACTTCCAAATATTACGCTTAACCGCTTCAATTTTAGAGGCTATCATCAATTGATCTCCCGGCACCACCGGACGCTTAAATCGCGCCTTATCAACACCGGCAAAGAGGTATAACTTACCGTCTGTCGCCTTTTGTTTACTGGTAATAAAACCCAAAATTCCCGACGCCTGAGCCATGGCCTCTATAATCATCACGCCCGGAAATATAGGTGCTCCGGGAAAATGACCATTGAATACGTCTTCACTGATACTGATATTTTTATAAGCCAAGATACTCTCACCCGGCTCAACTTCTAGCACTCGATCAATCAGCAAGAATGGATGACGGTGCGGTAACAGATCCATGATTTCATTTACGTTCAATATCGACTCATTTGGCATACGGTTCTAATAGACCTCTATGACTTCTTTTCAAGTATTTTTAAGCGACGCGCCATGACGTCAAGCTGACCGAAGCGCAGTGCATTTTTTTTCCAGGCTAAACTGGGTGCGGTCGGTATCATACCCGACGAGTAGGACCCAGGTTCAGTGATATTTTTTGTCACTAGAGTACACACGGTCAAATGCACATTGTCGCAAATACTCAGATGCCCGATGGCTCCAGATGCACCGGCAAAGGTGCAGTTACGGCCAATAGTTGAACTGCCAGCAATAATAACGCCCGCAGCCATTGCCGTATTGTCACCAATAATGACATTGTGAGCGAGATGGATATGGTTATCTAAGATGACATTATCGCCAATAATCGTGTCGTCAATGGCTCCTCGATCAATGGCACAGCAGGCGCCAATTTCTACCTTGTTACCAATCACAACACCGCCAATCTGATGGATCTTATGCCATCCATCAGGCCCTGCCGGCGCAAATCCGAAGCCGTCAGATCCAATCACTGTGCCGCTATGAACGCGCACCTCTGAACCTATAATCACATCATGATAAATGGTGACATTTGGGCCAATACTGCAACCCTTACCAAGGACTGAACGAGCGCCGACAAAACTGTTTGCAGCCAAACGACAACCAGCACCAATTCGCACGCCAGCTTCGACCACCACGTTTGGGCCTATATAGACATCCCCCTCTATGACCGCTGCGGCATCAATAGCGGCCGATGGGTGAACTTCAGACAGGTACTCTGGCATGGTATCAAACCAAGCCGAGATCTTGGCATAGCCGACATAGGGATTATCGAGAACCAAGCAGTTCCCTGTATAACTTGCAGCCTGCTCAGCGACTAGCATCACAGCTCCAGCCTGGCAGCCGATTAACTGGCTGACATACTTGGCACTGGTCAAAAAAGACAAATCCCCGCCGGTGGCTGCCGACAGACTACTGAGACCGGTTATTCTTGCCTCAGGGTCACCACGCAACTCAGCTTCGAGATACGTGGCGATTTCACCCAGAGAATAATCCCGACTCATTACGACCAATTAATCAGTTTTCTGATTTAAACGGTCTGCAACCTTCGCCGTTATATTACTTTCTGGACTACTCATCAACACTGACTCGGCACGTAATAGAATGGTGACGCCCTCTTCTTTTATTACTTCCTGAAGAGCTTCCTGAGCCTTAGGGCCGAGTTGCTGCATGATTCTTTGCTGTAATTGCTTTTGCTCGCCTTGAATCTTGCGCCCCGCAAGTTCAGCATCGGCTTTGGCGTATTCCATCTTTTTCTGGTGTTCAGCAGCCTGTTCTTGAGACCAAGTTAGACGCTTAGTTTCAGCTTCTTTCGCCAGCGCCTGAAGATCCGCAGCTGACCCTTCATATTTCGCTTTTAAAGCAACAAAATCAGCACCCTGTTCGGCCTGCTTTAAACTCTCCTGAGCAGCCTTGGACCCAAATATTGCTCGTGCTATATCAACCACAGCGATCTTATCTGCGGCGACAGCGCTAACCGGCGCAATCACAAACAAACTAGCCAAAACTACAACAACAAGTGCTTTCATATTACCCACAATACTTCTCCTAAACATTTATTAAAATTGATTTCCCAACGAAAACTGAAACACTTCGGTCTCATCAAAATCGTTTGAATTTAAAGGTTTGGCAATACTAAACGTAATTGGGCCAAACCCACTTAACCACGTCGCTCCTAGGCCTACGGAATAACGCAACTCTCCAACATCAGGTTTGAAGCAATTTACCTGAGTTTCTCCACACTTGGTGTTAAATATATTACCCACATCAAGAAACAGACTTGACTGCACAGACCTCTGATCCTTCAGAAAAGGCAGTGGAAAAAGCACTTCAGCACCCATTTCAACCTGGACATTGCCACCGATAGGATCTGGATCATCATAGAATGCAAGGCCAGATGGCGGCGTGTCCTGAGGCCCCAAGGTATTTTTCTTAAAGCCCCGCACCGAGCCGAAGCCACCACCATAGAAGTTCTTGAAAAATGGCATGGTAGTGGTTCCACCATAACTTTCCCCATAACCGAAATCAGCCCTCAACTTAAGCGTCAGAGGCCCATAAAGACCACGCAAATGCTGCGCTTTATAGGTTATCTTGTAGTATTCCAGACCGGAACCAGGCAGAGCCAAGTCGGCACTAATCCGTTGCATGGTACCTCGAGTCGCAAAAACACCTCGATTGAGCGTAGACTGAACCCAATTCACGTTACCGCTTACAACATCAAAATTGGTGCCGTTCTCTGTGACAAATTCTGAGATTTCCTTCGAATCATAGGTGCCTGAAGAAATTTCTAAGTTTTCATAGGTAAAACCAAAGCCGATACGCTGGATGTCAGTTACGGGATAACTCCAGTTAACGGAGGCGCCATAGGTGTCGGTTGAGAAGCTTGAGACGTTATACTCACCATAGTCTGTTTCACGGGCAAAGACACTATAGCCAACACTAACACCATCAACGGTAAAGTAAGGTTCGGTGTAGCTGAAGTTAATAGAGGTCTGATATTTACTCTTGTTTAGCCCCACCCCAACCTGCTTACCGGTACCGAAAAAATTATTTTCGCTGAGATTGGCACCTAGAATAAGCCCATAGCCCTGAGAATAACCAACACTAGCGCCTACAGAACCCGATGGCTGCTCCTCAACGGTGTAGATAACATCAAGCAAATCATTGGTGCCAGCAACCGGAACATTCTCAACTCTGACCTCCTTGAAGAACCCGAGCCGCTCAAGCATAACTTTAGACGACTCAATCAACGCATTATTAGCTGATCCACCCTCCATCTGACGCATCTCACGTCGCAGAACGTTGTCGGCTGTTTTTGTATTGCCACGAAACTCAATACGGCGGACATAGGCGCGCATGCCCGGCTTCACTACAAAGGTAATTTTGGCTGTTTTGGCCTCTTCGTTTAACTCTGGGTACCCCTCAATTTCGGCGAAGGTATAGCCTTCATTACCCAATCGGCGAGCAATAAATTCCTTGGAGGTGGTCATTAATGCCTGTGAAAACGTGCTGCCCTCAGTTAACAGCACCATGGCCCTGATCTGCGCTTCGGGAATCTTAAGCTCTCCGGAGAGTTCAATATCACTGACCTTAAATATGTCCCCTTCATTAATATTGATGGTGATGTAGACAGATTCTTTATTTGGACTGATTGATACCTGAGTGCTAACCACTGCAAACTGCAGATACCCACGATCCAGATACCAACTTTCCAGAGTCTCTATGTCACCGGACAATTTCTCCCGGGCATACTTGTCATTACTGGAAATCCAGGACAGCCAACCGGTCGAGTTTTGCTCAAACTCGTCGAGCAGCGTCTCTTCGGTAAAATCGCTATTACCGACAATGTTTATATGTCTAATTTTTGCCACATCGCCTTCATCAATATCTATATTGACCGCAACACGATTGCGCGGAAGCTCCTTAACCTCGGTCTTGACGAGTGCCCCATAGCGACCCTGGGACACGTATTGACGCTGCAACTCCTGCACCATGCCCTCTAAAATGACCTGACGGAATATTTGGCCCTCGGCCAGTCCATTGTCACGCAAAGCATCAATGAGCTGTTCGGTCTCGATGGCTTTGTTACCGTCAAGGTTAATCTCTGTGACTGCCGGTCGCTCCACCAAACCGATCACTAACACGCCGTTTTCTCGAACCATAACCACATCAGAGAAATAACCGGTTCGAAACAATGACCTGGTAGCCTCACGCACCACAGGTTCGTCAATCAGGTCGCCAACACTGACTGGCAGCGCCGCAAACACCGTTCCAGCAGAGACCCGCTGCAAACCTTCAATACGGATATCATCCACCTGGAACACTTCAGCTGAAATTGAAAATGAGACCAAAGAGAGGGCTATAAAAAGACCATTTAACAGTCGTGTCATGTGATTAATTAAATCCGATTTTTATTTATTATGAATAGCGGCTCAAACTAGCCGCATGATGTCATTATAGGTCGCAAATAGCACCAACCCTAGCAACATAATTAAACCCGCTTGATAACCCAATCTCTGGAAGCTATCCGACACAGGCGACCCTTTTACTATCTCGATTATGTAATATAAGAGGTGCCCACCATCCAAAACCGGAATAGGCAACAAATTCATTACGCCGAGCATTATACTGAGAATAGCGACAAAGCGAATAAAATTGTCAATCCCCGATCTGCCTGCATCACCAGCAACCTTAGAGATCGTGATTATCCCGCTGACATTTTTAGGGCTCAGGTCCCCAGTAACCAGCTTGACAATAGACTTGAGCACAAAAACGCTACTAGTCCATGTTTCATTAATACTCCGAGGTATGGCCGTGAAGACATTATAATCAACGTCTCGCATCACCTCTGCGGGAAAATTACCCGTCGGTGCTAGCTGCACGCCGAGTTGGCCCACCATTTTGCCGTCTCGCTCTACCGATTCTGGAGTCGCTTCAAAGTTCATGCGCACTTGATCACGCTGTATCTCCAAACGAACAACACTACCTGCACTACTCGCGACTGTCTCAATAAAGCGGGCGACGTCATCGATGGTCTCGCCATTAATAGTCATCAATTGATCGCCGGCCCGCAAGCCAACGTTATAACCTGCGCCATCATCAAATACTGCAGCCAGAATCAAGGACTCCAATTTATAGGGAGGACTAATACCCAAATCACGCAGTGGCATTGGCTCCGCTGACTCCCGCAGCCAACTAGAGACATTGACAGATAACACGCGCTGAACGGAGGATTCATTGTCAATGATAGTAAATGGAATGTCGCCACTGGTACCGACATAATCAAAAAGCCGCCGCGACAACCCGCCCCAAGAGGTTACTGGCACCCCCTCAAGGGCAACAATTTCTATTCCAGGTGCGAAGCCCGCCTGTTCCGCCAACGAACCGACCTTTACCTCGCCAACAATCGGCGCTAGCTGCCTCTCTCCTGATAAAAATACTAGCCAAAATGCCAATACCGCGAGCAAAAAGTTAGCCATGGGCCCTGCGGCAACAATCGCCATACGTTGCCATACCGATTTGGTATTAAAGGCTTGGGGTCTATCGCTTTCAGCGACATTACCTTCGCGCTCATCAAGCATTTTCACGTAGCCGCCTAAAGGCAGCAACGCCAGTACAAATTCAGTATCCTGACTGTCACGCCACCGCAACACCGGCGTACCAAAACCAATCGAAAAACGCTCAACTTTAACGCCGCAGCGACGTGCCACCCAAAAATGCCCAAACTCATGAATGGTGACCAGTATGCCCAGAGCAAGAAAGGTATAAAAAAGTGTCTGCAGTAGCGCCATTGGTTATTGTCCAACTCCGGTTATGTATGCCCGACTAAACACCCTAGCCCTTGCATCTGAGTCTTGGACTGCGTCCAGCGACTCTGGTTCAGTGAAAGCTAGGCTGGATAGGGTTTCTTTTACGACATCGGCTATCTGCATAAAGCCGATACGTTGCTCCAAAAAGGCCTCAACTGCAACCTCATTGGCCGCATTCAGAATAGTCGGCGCGTCCCTCCCCGCTCGAGCTGCCTCGAAAGCCAATTGCAAACAGGGAAAACTATGCAGGTCAGCTTGTTCAAAGTCTAACCTAGCGACATCAAATAGATTTAAGTCTGCGACACCAGAATTGATTCTATTAGGCCATGCCAGCGCGTGGGCTATTGGTGTGCGCATGTCTGGGTTGCCAAGCTGAGCTAATACAGACCCATCGACATACTGGACTAACGAATGAATAATGCTCTGCGGATGCACTACCACCTCAATCTGTTCCGGGTCCACCGCGAAAAGCCAACAGGCTTCTATTACCTCGAGGCCTTTATTCATCAAAGAGGCGGAGTCAACAGAGATCTTGCGCCCCATCTTCCACTTTGGGTGAGCGCAGGCTTGATCAGGTGTCACCGCTAGCATCTGATCCGCGCTCCAGCCCCGGAAAGGGCCACCAGATGCGGACAACAGTAACTTTTTGACACCAGATGATGATGGCTGCTGATAATTCGACGGCAGACATTGAAAAATAGCATTATGCTCACTATCAATTGGTAGCAGCACCGAACCCGATTGCACCACGGCCTGTATAAAAAGCCCCCCTGCCATCACCAGAGCCTCTTTGTTGGCCAGCAGGATTTTCTTACCGGCCTTCACCGCAGCCAATGTAGGCAAAAGTCCGGCGGCACCTACAATAGCCGCCATAACAGTATCCACATCAGCCGCGCCAGCGACCTCACAGAGCGCCTCTAGACCCCAGATCACCTGGGTCTCTGAGCCAGCCTCAACCAGCAGAGCCTGTAACTCAGTCGCCGATGCAGCATCATTGACCACGGCGTATTTGGGACGATGCTGCTTGCACTGGCTCGCCAGCTTGAGAATCTGACGATGACCCGTAAGCGCGTAAACGGTATATCTATCGGGGTGACGGCTAATAACATCAAGCGTGCTTACGCCGATTGAGCCGGTTGCACCGAGCAGTGTAATAGACTGCAAGGTCAGAAGGGCCTAGTAAGAGATAGCAGTAAACTAAATAGTGGCAGAGCCGCCATAATACCGTCAATACGATCTAGGACGCCACCATGGCCTGGCAATAGCTGACTACTGTCTTTAACACCACTGTGACGCTTTACCATGCTCTCAAACAGATCGCCCAGCACGGAGTAGAGAGCCACCGGGACAACCAGGAGTAAAAGGCTAGTGGGCGTCGCGATATCAGGCAGTGCCCAAAGCAAACCAGCAATAAGTACAAATTGTAGCAACAACCCTCCAGCGAAGCCCTCCCATGTTTTACCTGGACTCACAAGCGGCGCTAATTTATGTTTTCCAGCCAGAGTCCCGACAAAATAGCCTCCAACATCAGCCAATACGACAATCACTATTGCCAGTAGCAGTAACCATTGGCCCGACACGTTGTGTAAAATAGCAGCGGCCGCAACCCAGGTGAATGTCAGCACTAGGATACCCAAAGCCCCCAAAATATAGCGGCTGGACCATAAGATCGCGCTAGAGGGATAGCCCTGAACCCAGAGAAAGATAATCGCCCAAAGTGCCACAGCCACCAGAGAGATCTGTTGAGCCCGTTGGTGATCAAAACTATCAAACAGGCCCAACCAAACGCCAACCGTAGCTTGAGAGAGCACCAGCAAACTCAAAAATAACGTCTTCCCTGAAACGGAGGTAACTTTCATCAAGTTACTCCACTCCCACCCTGCGACAAGAACCATTACACCGATTGCTAGGGAAAAGTCCACTGCGGAAAGGTTCAGCAGAAGAGCGAAAAAAATGGCTGCCATAATGATCGCGGTAATCACGCGCTGCTTAAACATGGGCACCCTCCCCAGCATCATCAATGTCGCGCACACCGAAACGGCGCTGACGACGGTGATACTCGTCAATGGCAACATTTAAGGCATTGCCATCAAAATCCGGCCAGTAGCATTCGGTAAAATATAGCTCCGTATAGGCCATCTGCCAGAGCAGGAAATTACTGAGCCGCTTGTCCCCCGCGGTGCGGATACATAAATCAGGATCGGGGATACCGTCTTTCTGCATATATTGACCAAACAGCTCTTCATTGATATCAGTCGGGCGCAAGCGCCCCGTCTGGACCTCAAGAGCCAACCGCTTGGCGGTATTAGTCACATCCCAACGGCCGCCGTAGTCAACGCACAGATAGAGCGTCAATTTACCGGCTGCGGTGGCAGTCTCGGCATCACGAATGATACGTTTCAGACGATCACTGAACTGGCTGCGATTACCAATAACTTTGAGGCAGACCCCATCATCGCGAAGGGCCTTGGTTTCTTTTTTCAAATAGGAGGCGAACAATGACATCAGGCCGCGCACCTCTAAATCAGGACGGTTCCAGTTCTCACTGCTAAAGGCAAAGAGCGTTAGCGCCTCTACGCCCTTTTCTTTGGCCGCCCCAAGGATATCGCGAATCCGCTCAACGCCAGCTTCATGTCCTGCAATAGAGCTGAGTCCACGCTCTTTAGCCCAACGATTATTGCCATCCATGATGAGCGCCACATGTTTCAGCGGGTGCGGATTGTGCGTTGGAATAGGCTCGACCATGGTATTCAGCGGAGATTAAATCTCCATTAAATCCTTTTCTTTTGCCGCCAGAGTCTCTTCGACGCGTGCAATAGCGCGATCTGTAATTTTCTGCACATCGTCCTGAGCTTTGCGCTCCTCATCCTCACTAATGGCTTTGTCTTTGAGCAGATCTTTGATGTCCGAAAGAACATCACGACGCACATTGCGGATCGCAATACGCGCACCTTCGGCCTCACTTTTCGCCTGCTTACCATAGACTTTTCGGGTCTCCTCAGTCAGAGCCGGCAGCGGTATCCGAATTACCGTTCCTGCACTGGAGGGGTTTAATCCCAAATGAGACTTCATAATAGCTTTCTCAAGAGCTGGAACCAGGAATTTCTCCCATGGCGTTACTGTGAGCGTTCTGGAGTCTTCAATAACGATTGAAGCTGCCTGAGCAATCGGCGTGTCAATTCCGTAATAGTCCACTGAGATACCATCTAAAAGGCTTGGGTGCGCGCGGCCGGTCCGGATCCGGTTAAATGCAACAGCCAATGAATCTACTGCTTTGCCCATGCGAATCTCTGCATCCTGTTTTAATTCATCAATCATATAACGATCCTTTTAACCCTCTTCGATCAACGTGCCTTCATCGCCGCCAACAACTAAGTTTAGCAAGGCTCCCTGCTTAGACATACGGAAAACTCTCAATGGCATGTTGTGCTCGCGGCACAAACAGATGGCAGTAAGATCCATAACACCTAGCTTCTTATCCAGCACCTGATCATAGGTCAGATTGGGAAACAGCTCTGCACTAGGATCCACCATAGGATCAGCTGAGTACACCCCATCAACCTTAGTCGCCTTGAGCACCACATCAGCATTTATTTCAATGCCACGCAGACAGGCAGCAGAGTCTGTAGTAAAAAATGGGTTGCCGGTACCGGCCGCAAAAATAACGACCTCGCCATCTTTCAAATAGCGAATGGCTCGCCTACGGTCATAGTGTTCAACAACGCCACTCATAGGGATGGCCGACATAACATTGGACGAGATATTGGTCCGCTCAAGCGCATCGCGCATCGCAAGGGCATTCATCACCGTCGCCAGCATACCCATATGGTCGCCAGTAACACGGTCCATCCCAGCAGCGTTCAGTGCGGCCCCGCGAAACAAATTGCCACCGCCGATCACCAGACCGACCTGCACACCTATACCAACCAACTGGCCTATCTCTAAAGCCATTCGATCCAAGACCTTGGGATCAATACCAAAGCCCTCGTCTCCCATCAGCTGTTCACCACTGAGTTTGAGAAGGATACGTTTGTACTTTTTCTCTTTACCGGTGGACGGCATATCGGCTCCTAATGTCGGTTACTCGTTAGAACTGGCTAGTTGTGCTGCAACTTCAGCGGCGAAATCAACTTCGTCGACCTCAATACCCTCGCCCACTTCAAAGCGCACAAAAGATACCACCTGAGCACCGCCTGCAGCAACCAATTTACCAACCGTTGTGTCAGGATCTTTAACAAACGGCTGATCAACCAGGCTACTCTCTTTTAAGAACTTACTGACGCGGCCATCAACCATTTTTGCAACTATCTCTGCTGGCTTACCACTATCCAGAGCCTGAGCGGTATAAATTGCTCTCTCAGCTTCAATAGCCTCTGCAGGCATTTGATCCGAGCTGACTACTGCCGGATTGAGCGCTGCAACGTGCATAGCGACGTCTTTTGCCAAATCTTCAGTGCCGGCTGTCAGGCCAACAATCACGGCAATGCGGTTATTACTGTGGACATAACCACCCACTACCGGCGCTTCAATAGACGCTGCACGCCTAGGAGAAATATTCTCACCAATTTTTTGCACTAGCGATTCGCGGGCAGATTCAAGATCACCAGACATTAAGGCAGGAATATCTGTTTGCTTATTGGCGAAGGCTTGACCAAGTACGTTACTAACGAACCCCTTAAACCCCTCGTCGCGTGCCGCAAAATCAGTTTCGCTGTTAACCTCTAAGACTACGCCGTAATCACCTTCGACTTTGACAGACACAAGGCCGTCTGCAGCGGTCCGACCCGCCTTCTTGGCTGCTTTCATACCGCTTGATTTACGCAGTTCCTCAATGGCCTTATCTACATCGGCACCGGCCTCAACCAGCGCTTTTTTACATTCCATCATGCCTAGACCGGTGCGGTCGCGAAGCTCTTTAACTAAAGATGCCGTTACCTGTGACATTGTATTCCTCTCTTAAACCGTAAATTCAGTTGGAAAAAAGGGGGCTACGGCCCCCTTTGTTCGTACTACTTATTGTGTCAATTACTCAGCTGAAGCCTGGGGTGCTTCCTCTAAAGGTGCAGCCTCTGCGATCGCAACGGGCTCAGCGGCTGCTACCGCTGCTTCGATAACCGGCTCGGACTGCTCAGCAGTTGGCGCTTCAGTAGCCGCAACTACAACCTCTTCAACGAACTCATCTTTCTTATTTATCGACGCCGCCTGAGCTTTACCTTCAAGCACTGAGTCAGCAACCGATGCGGCGTAAAGCTTGATTGCACGAATTGAATCGTCGTTGCCAGGAATAATGAAGTCGATGCCATCAGGATTGCTATTAGTGTCAACGATACCGACGACTGGAATGCCCAGCTTGTTGGCTTCATTAATAGCAATTCTCTCGTGGTCCACATCAACGACGAACAGGATATCCGGCAGCCCGTTCATGTCCTTGATTCCGCCAATGGAGTTCTCAAGCTTGATTTTCATACGCGTGCGCGTTAGAACTTCTTTCTTACCCAATTTGTCAAACGTGCCGTCAGCTTCCTGCGTTTCCAAATCACGGAAACGACGAATGGAGGCGCGGATAGTCTTGTAGTTAGTGAGCATACCACCCAACCAGCGATGGCTGACATAGGGCATACCGCAGCGCTCTGCTTGCTCTTTGACAATTTTTTGTGCGGCACGCTTGGTACCGACAAAAAGAATTTGATTCCCTTTGGCTGCTTCAACGCGCAAAATTTCTAATGCTTCGTTAAAGGCTGGCACAGTGTGCTCAAGGTTGATGACATGAACTTTATTACGTGAGCCAAATATAAACTTGCTCATCTTGGGGTTCCAGAAGCGGGTTTGGTGGCCGAAATGGACACCAGCCTGCAACATATCGCGCATGCTGACAATAGACATAAGATTTCCTCTTGGGGTTAAGCCTCCACATCCCCCAATGATCAACCAGCTAAGCTTGTAAATTAGACGCTTAAAAGGCACCCAGACCATCGTGTCGGAATGTGTGTGTCGTTTAGTTTTAAGAACTACTGCAAGGACATCCCTACAGCGGCGCGCTTTATACCATAATCAAACCATCACTTAAAGAAAAACCGTACACAAATATCCCCCAGTTTGCTAGGTTGGAGGGCAATGGTGGCGTCCTTTACGACCAAAATCTCAGTATAGCCAACTAAATATCACACAAGCTCTCCCGTATCGACTGATAGGTGGGTACAATGGTATCAAATGTAATTCCTCAGGAACAATAATGACCATAGAGTTGCGCGCCCCAGAACAGATAGCCAAAATGCGTGAAGCAGGCCGCCTTGCGGCTGAAGTGTTAGAGTTAATTGGCGAATATGTCGTGCACGGAGTCAGTACCGAAGAATTGGACGACATCTGCCACAACCATATCGTTAATGTGCAAAAAGCCATTCCAGCTTGTTTGGGCTATCGCGGCTTCCCAAAGTCGGTATGCACCTCGATTAATCAGGTCGTGTGCCATGGCATCCCGAGTGATAAAAAAATCCTTAAAAACGGCGATATTATCAATATTGACGTCACTGTTATCAAGGATGGATGGTATGGTGACACCAGTAAAATGTTCACCGTTGGGCCCGTCCCAAGTCACGCCGAGCGGCTTATCAAGGTGTCACAGGAATGCCTCTACAAAGCTATTGAGATAGTCCGACCCGGTGTTCATCTGGGTGACATAGGTCACATTATACAAACCCATGCCGAAGCTAACTATTACTCGGTGGTTCGTGACTACTGCGGCCATGGTATTGGCCCTGAATTTCATCAGGAACCGCAAATACTGCACTACGGTAAGCCCGGCACTGGAATGACTCTTCTCGAAGGCATGTCGTTCACCATTGAACCGATGGTAAATGCAGGTAAATACACCACTAAGTTGAAGCGCGATGGATGGACTGTCGAAACCTCAGATGGGCGTCTTTCCTCACAGTGGGAACACACGATGGTTGTCACCAGTGACGGCGTTGAAGTGCTGACCGCCAGACACGAAGAATCTTTTTAGAAAGCATACCCCTATGGCACCTGAAAACTCGCTCGCCCAGTCGAATGCCCCTCTATTCTTTGATCAAAAGCGTTTCGCTGCTGATATTGAGGCAGGCGATGCCATCAATGTTTTTCGCAATGCGCTAAACGCCGCACAGAATCACTTCAGCAACCGCTTTTATGAGGGTGAGGAGGTTCACACACTGGTTAACGAATCTGCCCGGTTTGCCGATTTAATGCTGTCTTATGCCTGGGATCGCTTTCCGTGGGACAAAGACATCAGCCTAATTGCGGTCGGCGGCTACGGCCGCGGCGAGCTTCACCCTCATTCTGATATTGATCTACTCATACTGATGCGCCGCAACCAACCGCAAAAATACCGCGCTAGCATTGAGCAATTCCTAGCGTTTCTTTGGGACATCAAGTTAACCATAGGACATAGCGTACGCTCGTTATCGCAATGCGTCGATGAGGCTAAGCGCGATATCACCATAGCGACTAACATCATGGAAACTCGCTTGATCTGCGGCAATCATGAACTGCGCGATGCCATGTTGAAGAAAACCGGACCCGCAAAAATATGGGCGTCCGCTAACTTTTATCGAGCAAAAATTGATGAGCAGACCGCGCGCCACCGCAAGCATGACGATACAGAATACAATCTTGAGCCTAACGTCAAGGATGCGCCAGGTGGACTACGTGACATCCAGTTGATCAATTGGACTGCCAAGCGTCACTTTAACCTGTACCGTCGCTCCCAGCTCGTGCATGCGGGGTTTTTATCCGACGAAGAATACTTAACCCTGCGTCGAGATGAAGAATTTCTGTGGAAGGTTCGCTACGGGCTCCACCTCCTTGCCGACCGCTCAGAAGAGCGATTACTTTTTGACTACCAGCGTAAACTCGCCGTTATGTTTGGCTATAGCGACAGCAATCGTAAGCTGGGCGTCGAGAAGTTTATGCAGCGCTACTATCAGACGGTCCTCTCGATACGCGAGTTAACCGACGTGTTGCTGCAATATCTTGACGAGGCAATTTATCGCCAGAATAAAACCAAGAAAACTGTGCTTATTAACGATCGCTTTATTATTCGAGATAACTATTTAGATACCAGCCACGAGTCTGTCCTAGCGGATAGCCCATCCGCCCTTCTCGAGCTCTTCGCTATTCTGGGTGAAAACGATCATATCGAGGGTATTCGTGCCTCGACGATTCGCCAAATTAGGTTGCACCGTAATCTCATTAATGATGATTTTAGGGCTGATCCAAACAACCAAGAGTTGTTTATGCGAATTCTGCGCTCGCCACATAATCTCTCCATGCAACTTGCTCGCATGAACCGTTACGGCATTTTAGGTAGCTATCTGCCAGAATTTGGTAAAATCGTAGGCCAGACTCAACATGATCTTTTTCATATCTACCCTGTCGATGTACATACTTTGCAGGTGATCCGAAATATACGCCGCTTTGCAAGGCCCGACCAGGCTAGCGCGTTCCCAATTGCCTCACATATTTTCAAAAATTTACCAAAACCAGAGCTGAGTATTATTGCCGCGCTGTACCATGATATCGCCAAGGGTCGCGGCGGAGATCACTCACTACTTGGCTCCGCAGATATCGCTAGCTTTGGACAGAGACACGGCCTGCAACCACAGGAGATTGAACTGCTCAAATGGTTGGTTGAAAACCACCTGCTAATGTCCAAGGTCTCCCAGCGCGAGGATACGTCAGACCCCGATGTAATTTACAAATTCGCTACCCATGTTGGCGACCAGATGCATCTTGAACATTTATACCTGCTGACTGTCGCTGATATCAATGCCACCAACCCCAGACTCTGGACTGATTGGAAAGGTTCGTTAATGCACAACCTGTACTTCGAAACAAAGCGGGCGCTGCAAGAGGGTCTAGGCGTTCCAGCCGACAAGTCGGCCTGGGTTAGAGATGCGAAAAATGCCGTATTAAATCGGCTCGCTGAGCAAAATATTGACGCACCTCAGGCGCTGGCAGTCTGGAGTGATGTCACTGAGGAGTTCTTTTTACGGGAAAAAAGTGACGACATAGCTACGTTTACTCAGGCTATTATCGACAATACGAGCCACGATACACCGGTGATACTGCTCCGCGATGTGGGGGTTGAAATTCCCGTTGCGACACAGATTTTTGTCCATGCTCGCGACCGTCAAAATATATTTTCTATGATCGCCGCCATCCTCGATAAGCTTCATCTAAACATTCAAGATGCCAGACTTCACACGACACATGACAATCGCTCGTTCGATGTATTTTATGTATTAGACGATCAAGACCGACCCATCGGCAGCGATCGTAATCTTTGTAAGACCGTCATTGACACCTTGCGCGATGCGATTTTAAATCCCAGTGATGTCAGCTTCGATGTGCATCGACGGACGCCAAGACAGCTAATGAATTTCACGTTAAAGACCACTGCAACATTGCGCAATGACTCAGAAACCAATACCACAGTATTGGAGGTACTGACACCCGACCGGCCCGGACTTCTGGCCCATTTAGCTAGTATCTTTTTGCGCTATGGACTCAACTTATATAATGCAAAGCTATCTACCCTCGGCGAGCGCGTGGAAGATGTATTCTATCTTACCGACTTTAACCACGAACCTTTGACGGATACGGACTTTTGTCAAAAACTTCGACATACTATCTGCAGTGAATTAGATCAGCGAAACAAGGACGATTTGCAGGGTGCAGAGCTACGACCAATGAAATTTTGGCACTGAGCAGACCAACCATGGATCACAAAATACAGCAATTGCAACCCTATCCCTTTGAGCGACTCAACCGTCTTAAATCTGGTATCACGCCGCCGGCACATCTGAGTCACATCGCGCTGTCTATAGGTGAGCCTAAGCACCCTGCTCCCGAGTTTGTAAAACAGGTACTGCGTGACTCTGCAGATCAGTTGGCACTTTATCCCTCCACCAAAGGGACGCTGGCGTTGCGCCAAGTCATTAGCCAATGGCTAGAAAAGCGCTTTAATCTCAACTTAGCTAGCGTTGATCCTGAGCGTAATGTGCTACCGGTGACGGGAACCAGAGAAGCGCTGTTTGCCTTTACTCAGGCGGTAATTGATTGCTCGCCAAATCAGAAACCTAAGGTGAACAACAACGAGCAAACGATTCAGCAGCCAATAGTAGTCGCCCCCAATCCTTTCTATCAAATCTATGAGGGTGCCGCCATATTAGCCGGCGCAAAGCCCTATTATTTGGACTGCACAGCTGATCATGGATTTATCCCTGACCTCGACGCTGTTCCTGAGGCGATCTGGCAGCGTTGCCAGCTTTTGCAAATCTGTTCGCCAGGGAATCCCACTGGTGCCGTCATGTCTATAGCGCAGATGCAGCAGGCTATAGCTCTAGCGGATAAATATGATTTCATTGTCGCTAGCGACGAATGCTACTCCGAGGTCTATCTTGACGAGGGCAATCCGCCCGCGGGCCTTCTGCAGGCCTGTAATGAGATGAACAGGCAGGATTTTAGACGCTGTGTGGTTTTTCACAGCCTGTCTAAACGCTCTAATCTACCCGGTTTGCGCTCGGGCTTTATCGCTGGCGACGCTAGTATCTTGAAAGACTTTTTCAGTTACCGCACCTACCATGGCTGTGCTATGTCGCTGCCAGCTCAATTAGCGTCAATGGCTGCCTGGGGCGATGAAGAGCACGTCCAGTCCAATAGAGCCCTGTACCGCGAAAAATTTGCCGCGGTGACCGGCATTCTCGTCGATGTACTAGACTTTCCAACGCCTGATGCCAGTTTCTATCTCTGGGCCCAGACACCAATCGATGACGCAGAATTTGCCAGAGGCTTATTTGAACAGCAAAATGTTACTTTGCTACCGGGGCAGTTTGTTTCGAGAGCGTCAACAAATGGTAATCCCGGGCAAAATCGCGTGAGAATGGCCCTCGTGGCAACTACCGAGGAATGTGTCGAGGCAGCTCTGCGGATTAAACAATATGTCCAAGGCCTTGCGCTCTGAGGGTCTGGCGATGTTAAAAAAAGAAAGAGCCGCGCATATCCTAAAGCGACTTAATGAACTCTACCCAGAGACGCCAGTTCCCCTCGACCACAAAAACAATTTTGAACTGTTGGTGGCTGTGTTACTCAGCGCCCAGTGCACCGATATTCGCGTTAATCAGGTTACCCCGGCGCTTTTTTTACAGGCTGACAATCCTTTTGATATGCAACATGTACCAATAGATACCATTTATAAAATAGTGCGACCGTGCGGCTTGGCGCCGCAAAAATCTAGCGCAATCTCTACTCTTTCAAAGATCCTCGTCGACCGGTATAGCGGAGAGGTTCCTGATGACTGGCAGGCTTTAGAGTCTCTGCCGGGAGTAGGTCATAAAACCGCAAGCGTGGTTATGTCACAAGGCTTCGGCCATCCTGCCTTTCCCGTAGACACCCATATCCATCGACTCGCTCAACGCTGGGGCCTTACCAAAGGAAAAAATGTAACGCAGACAGAAAAAGATTTAAAAAGTCTCTTTCCACGCAGTGAATGGAACAAACTGCATCTACAAATCATATTTTATGGTCGTGAATACTGCTCAGCACGAGGCTGCGATGGTCGCGTTTGTGATATTTGCACTACCTGCTATCCGGCCCGTAAAAACCCATTTATCGCCCATAAGCCCTAGCGCTTTTGCTATGCTTACACTCCACATTAATGAGGTTGAGAAAGTGACTAAGCTGTATGGTATTAAAAATTGCGACACCATTAAGAAAGCCCGCAAATGGCTGTCTGACAACGGCGTTGAGTATACTTTTCATGACGTTCGCAGCGACGGCATTGACGCCGAAACTATTGAAAGCTGGGTTCAACAAGTCGACTGGGAAACCGTGCTTAACCGCCGCGGCACCACTTGGCGCAAGTTGGATAGTGCCGTGCAAGAATCGACCAATCGAGACAATGTCGTCGCTCTGCTGCTAGCGCATCCGGCGATGATTAAGCGCCCCGTCCTCAATGTCGGCGGCGCAGTCACGATCGGCTTTAAAGACAATCAGTACCAAGCCATTTTTAATTAATCGGAAAGAGTAAACCCATGAGTAATTTGTATAGTTTCGCAATCGGTGTCGGTAGCAAGAATAGTCGCGGTGAATGGTTAGAAGTATTTTATCCGACACCCTTATTGAATCCAGACCCAGCTCTAAGCGACATCCTTGGGGTCAGTCTTGGCATAAGCTCGGGCGAAATTGAGCCCAGCAGCGAACAGCTCGCCGCACTGCAATCAGCTCTTAGCCATAATGGCTACTCCGACATGGCCTCCTCTATTCAACAGTTGGCGGTATCAAGTCGGCCTGTCGTCGCGGTACTGATGACCGATAACACCCCGCCAACCTCAGTGCCTGAGGGCTACCTGAAACTCCATCTCCTCTCCCACCGCCTGGTTAAACCTCACGGAACCGATCTAACAGGTATTTTTGGCACCCTGAAAAATATCGCCTGGACCAATGTTGGCGCCATCGATATAGACGAACTACCTGCGCGACTTTTGGAAGCTCGAATGGCCGGACAACCACTGAGCGTAGACTGTGTGGACAAATTCCCCAAAATGGTCGACTACATTGTGCCTAGCGGCATCCGAATTGCCGACAGTTCAAGAGTCCGACTCGGCGCCTATGTCGGAGAGGGCACCACGGTAATGCATGAAGGCTTTATTAACTTTAATGCAGGTTGTGAAGGCCCCAACATGATTGAGGGGCGCGTCTCTGCAGGCGTATTCTGCGGCGCTGGTTCGGATATTGGCGGCGGTGCATCTATCATGGGTACCCTATCTGGGGGCGGCAGCATGGTTATTTCGATGGGTGAAAAATGCCTCCTTGGTGCCAATGCTGGACTTGGTATACCGCTGGGTGATCGCTGCACATTGGAAGCTGGACTTTATATAACCGCTGGAACCATAGTCACATTACTGGATGACCAAAAGCAGGTGCTCAACACACTTAAGGCACGCGAATTGAGTGGTAAAAGTGACCTGCTATTTCGCCGCAACTCTGTCACAGGGACGGTTGAGTGCCTAACCAATAAAAGCGCTGTAGAGCTTAACGCAGAGCTCCACAGCTCCAATTAATTCACTTAGGCGCCTAGCAAACTCTGACCGCAAACCCGCACGGTATTGCCATTTATACCTGCGGCTTGCGGGCTAACTAAGAAGCCAATCACCTCAGCAACATCTACTGGCAAACCACCCTGACTTAAAGACGACAGCCGGCGACCCATCTGACGCGTCATGAAGGGAATAGCGGCCGTCATCTGAGTTTCAATAAAGCCGGGAGCCACTGCATTAACGGTAATACCGCGTTTAGCGCACGGTGCGGCCAGGCTATCAACCATGCCGATGACTGCAGACTTAGAGAACCCATAATTGGTCTGACCAACGTTGCCAGCGATACCACTAATTGATGCCACGCCAACTATCTTGCCACCTTTGTCAAGTAAATCGGTCGCTAACAGAGCGTCATTAATTCGCTGTGCAGCGCCCAGATTAACCTGCATCAGCAGGTCCCATTGCGCAGAAGTCATACGACTGAGCATCTTGTCTCGAGTAATGCCGGCATTGTGAATAATGCTGTGTAGCTGACTGTTATGATCGAGACAAAACTGAACGATCAGGTCAGCGGCATCCTCGGTGGTAATGTCCAATGGCAAACTGAGACCATTAATGGTAGCCATAGCAACGTTTAAATCATTTGCTGCCTGCGGCACATCGATGCCAATAACCGTTGCACCATCGCGAGCCAGAACCTGACTAATCGCTAATCCAATACCACGGGCAGCTCCAGTGACCACCACCGACTTCCCTTCCAGCGGTCGCGCCCAGTCACCCGTAACTTTTACCACAGGCTTACCCACATTAATAACCTGCGCATTCATAAAGGCCGAACCGGCCGATAACAGAAAGCGTATTGGCGCTTCGATCGCCGTCTTTCCGCCCTTATCGATATAGAGCAAGTTAGCCGTTGCACCTTTGCGCCCAATTTCTTTAGCCACAGATTTAATAAAACCAACTAATCCTCGCTGCAATGTGGCGTGGGTGGTATCAGTCAGCGCCTGCGGTTTATGCCCGATCACAATGACACGACCACATAGCGCCAACGAGCTTAGGTGTTGGCTAAAAAATTGATACAGCTGACTGCTCTGCTCTGTTGTGCTGATCCCTGAAGCATCAAATACTAGACTGACCTTAACTTGATTATCGGGCTCAGCTATCATCAGTGGCGTAGTCTCCAACATAGTATTTATCACCTTAGCAAAACTACCACCCTCAGTGCAGCCCACTAAGACATGCCCACTGAGTGTATGTGCGCTGCTGTGATCTTCCCGCTTCAGGCGCACAGGAGTCGGTAGCCCCAACCCATCAAAAATAGTTTTAGTCAGATTGGCGTTGGCGAGTTCCAAATAGCGATCAGTCATTAGAGCGGTCCTTTGAGCGGAATAATTAGCGGAAGTAGAGTGTAGCCTGAGACTCTACAAGACCATTGGCCGAGATGCCACCATAACGAAACTGTCAGCCAATGGCCTAATGTTTTATATTGGTTAATGTGCTTCGCCTGTTTATGGGCAATAATGCCTGTCTATTATCTTTGGAATCATTGCTATGAGCAAAATACGTAGAGTTGCCATTATTGGCGGAAATCGAATCCCATTTATGCGCAGCAATACCGCCTATAGTTATGCCAGCAACATGGACATGCTGTCAGCTACCTTGCAAGGACTAGTCAGGCGGTTTGATCTTGAGGGGGAACGTCTGGGAGAAGTGGCTGCGGGCGCAGTAATGAAGCACTCACGCGATTTCAACCTCGCGCGAGAAGCCACATTGAACTCTGGTCTAGCACTGGAGACACCAGCCTATGATATCCAGCAGGCTTGCGGTACTGGCCTTGAGGCGGCAATTCTTGTGGCCAATAAAGTTGCCCTCGGACAAATTGACGCAGGTATTGCCGCAGGTACCGACACAGCCAGTGATGCACCCATCGCGTTAAATGAAAATTATAGACGCATGATACTGGATTTGAACAGAGCCAAAACATTGGGCGCGCGACTGAAAATATTAATGCGCTTTCGCCCTAGCTTTATTCTTCCCTCTTTGCCCGCTAATGCCGAACCTCGCACAGGCCTATCCATGGGCCAGCACTGTGAGTTAATGATTAAAGAATGGGGTATCAGCCGCGAAGCACAAGATGAATTAACATGGAGAAGTCACCAGAATCTTATCGCTGCCTACAATGAAGGGTTTTTCGACGACCTCATTTCGCCGTTTAATGAGGTCCAGCGCGACGGTATTATGCGCGACACCCCGCTGGAGAAACTGGCTAAGCTAAAACCGGCATTTGACCCCAAGAATGGATCCTTAACGGCTGCTAACTCCACGACATTGACTGATGGTGCCGCCGCGGTGCTCTTGGCCAGTGAAGCATGGGCCAAGGAGCGCAATCTACCGGTTATGGCCTATTTAACATTCAGTGAAGTGGCAGCAGTCGATTTTTATTCTCAGGGTGAGAAAAGTGAAGGGCTTTTGATGGCGCCCGCTTATGCGGTGCCTCGCATGCTAAAGCGCGCGGGTTTGAGTTTGCAGGACTTTGATTTCTATGAGCTTCACGAAGCGTTCGCGGCTCAGGCGCTTTGCACCATGAAAGCTTGGGAAGATAAGGATTTTTGCAAAAACAAATTGGGCCTCAAGGCCGCGTTGGGTTCGATTGATCGTGCCAAGCTGAATGTTAAAGGCTCTAGTGTCGCCACCGGCCACCCTTTCGCAGCCACAGGGCCGCGAATTATTGCCACTCTGGCGAAAATGTTAGAACAAAAAGGCAAAGGAAGAGGACTTATTTCTATCTGTGCAGCTGGTGGCCAAGGCGTTACGGCAATTCTCGAAAGGTAACCGTAATCAGCATGGCCTGAAAGTCGCTCCTGCAAGGGTCTTATTGACGTTAGATAAGACCTCTTTTTTATACCAGCGGCTTTTCTACACGGTCGAAACCTACCCTGATCGAAAAGCATCCAATAGCAGATACTAGTGGAAATTAGTCGATTTTAGTGCATTTTTTGCTATAAGTTCGGCGAACGTCGGCAAAAGTGCCTGCGGAAGCGTATGTCCCATACCCTCAAATAAGGCTAATTCAGCCTGAGGAATGTGTTTCGCCGTATCAATACCCCCATTAACAGGAACCAGTAAATCTTGCTGGCCATGGATCACTAGCACTGGCACTTTAATAGTTTTTAACAGTTTAGCGCGGCCCGGTGCCGTCCGAATTGCGGCAATTTGGCGCATATAGCCCGCAGGGTAATTGGAGCGCTTGTGCTCCGCTACCAGCAGTGCCCGCACCGATTCATCGCTCATGGGGTAGGCCGGACTGCCGATGAGCTGCCAAGTTTCTACCGAATTATCGAGGGCCGAACGATTTTTCGAAGTAGTCTTGGTCATTTGCCTAGCGACTTTCAGCGAGGCGACACCTTTACCCCACTCACCACTGGTCGACATAATAGAGGTAAGCGATAAAATCCTATCTGGATACAACCCTGTCACCAGCTGGCTAATCATGCCACCCATAGACATGCCAACGATATGCGCTTGCTCAACACCTAAGGCGTTCAAAACGCCTACTGTATCTGCCGCCATATCACTTAAGCTATAGGGTGCAGAGACGGGAATACCTAGGTAATAATTTAGCAACAGGCGTAAAAAACTAGGCGCCCTAATACCATCCATTTTATCCGTTAACCCGATATCGCGGTTGTCAAAACGCACCACCCGAAAGCCCTGCGTAACCAGTAATTCACAAAGCTCTACTGGCCATCGGACCAGCTGATTGTAGAGCCCAGCGACCAGTAATATTGTTGGATCAGTGGGATTACCGAACGTTTCATATGCTATGCGAAGTCCATTGGATTGCAGAAATTTCGTCGTTTGTTTCATCGATCTATCAGTCATTGGTCGCTTCAGTTAATTTTTCGTGATCAAACGCGCAGTTTAAGGCGCAATATTTTACCCACTGGAGATTTTGCTAGGTCATTTGAAACACTGGCTCTGCTAGCCGTTGGCGACAGTAAAAACGGCACTATCGGTAACCCTCTTTACAGTCGCAGCTATATCAGTGGAGATTTTAGGGTCTGTTTAAGGCGTCACTATATTAAAGTTATCGTTGGATTCCCCTAGAAGAGAGAAAAACTTAACCAGCTTTAAAAAGCTACCTTCGATCTGTAACTCCTCAGATCCGACTAAATCAATAATACCCACCTGTTTCATCATTATTTGAAAAAATAAGCCACGATCAATAGTAATACTGGCATCGGCACTTTTATCAGCGGGTAATTCGCGATAGTACATCACCGAGTTTCTAATAGATAAGACAAAGTTTTGGTCCAACTCTTTAAACGATACATTAATTTTTAAGCGTTGGCCTTCAGCTTTCTCTGCATCCAATGTCACAGACAGCGCCTTCATAAATTCGATCAATGGTACTTGGAGGAAAAAATCTTCCGCAGAAAATACAGCAGATGCTTGATGTGCCTTGCCCTCAGTTAGTTCTTTGGCCCCAGAGAGATAAATATCTCTCCAGGGTCCGGATTCCGCCTGATAGGCCATCTGCCGATAGGCTTCCGCCAGCATATTTCGCGCGGCCATATTATCCGGCTCGGCAAAAACCAGATGATTGATTACCTCACCCACCCATCGATATTCACCCTTAGCCAGATATAACGCGGCTTTTTTAAGTATGGTATCAGCGCCACCCATGAATTCGACATAGCGCACCGATGACTCAACCGGCGGCAGTGGATTAAGCTGAGCCGGATTGCCCTCATACCAACCAAAATAATGTTGATACACCGCCTTACTATTGTGGCTTAACGTGCCGTAATAACCGCGTATATGAAAATTACCAGCCAGACTTTTAGGCAGCCTTAGCTTTTCAGCAATCTCTTTTGGCGTATAGCCAATATTAGCCAGGCGCACAGTCTGGTCATGGGTGAATTTATACATATCCTGCTGCTGTTGCATCTGCGCGATGATACGGTCATGACCCCAGGTGGGCCAGTGATGGCTATTAAACAAAATTTCGACATCGTCCAAACGATCAATCGACTGGCCAATATAATCGCTCCATAGCAGCGCATCACGGACCTTAGCACCCCTTAGAGTCAATACGTTATGCATTACATGACTGAGTATCTCAGCGCCACAGAAGGCATTCCACTTCGGCAAATAAAAGGTCAACTCTGCAGGCGCTTCACTGCCAGGCATATTGTAAAAATCAAACTCGACCCCGTCTACCAACAGGGTTTTCTCTGGCTGATCAATAATCACCGTGGGCTGAAGAATGGAAATACTGCCAAATATTACCTGTTTGCCCAGACCCGCATCGACATGCCCCGTGGGTGAGCGCTCAAGAAGATCACCAAACATATAGCTACCACGACGAGTCATAGCACGGCCCGCAATAATGTTCTCGCTAGTAGCCTCAGCCAAAAATCCGGCTGGTGCTATAATCGGAATGTTATTCTCCGCCGCCTGCTGCGAATTAATCAACGCTAACACGCCACCAAAATGATCGACATGGCTGTGAGTGAAGATTACGGCGGTTAAATTTATCTTACCTAAATGCTGCTCGGCAAAGTCTATAGCTAGCCTTGTGGTTTCCATCGTAGTTAGGGGATCGACAAGTATCCAGCCGTTATCACTCTTAATAAGCGTCATGTTGGCGAGATCAAAGCCACGTAACTGATAAATACTCTCCGCGACTTTAAATAGACCGCGAATGTTGTTCAATTTAGCCTGACGCCAGAGACTAGGATTTACTGTGTCGGGCGCTTCACCCTGAACAAAATCATAGTCCGCTGCATCCCAAGTTTTTACACCCTTTGTCGAGGCCATTGACTCATTGGGCGCCGCACCGACCATACCCCGCCGGGCATCTTCAAAGTCCTGCTGATGATCAATATTTAAGTTGTCAGCAAACTGCTGATTGCTAGCAACAGTGTATTCGCTAGCTTTTGATTCCATCGTGCTTGATTGCTTAGACTGGTCGCAACCGGTTAGAAGTGTGACGATAAAAAGACCGATTAATAGTTTAATTTGACACAAATGCATATCCGTTAACTCTCACTTTTTTGTTCCTAGCCACTCCGGTTGCGATAGTATAGATGACCGGAGTTTAGGTGGGGTGATTTAATTATCGCCGGCACTCACTTCATGCTCAAGCGCACGCAGGTCCAAAAGGATATATCTATCCCTATGCATTCTCAGCACTCCCTGCTCCGTCCACTCGCGAAAAATCTTATTCACACGTTGGCGTGAGCCGAGGCACAGACGCGCAAAATCATTTTGGGTCAGTTGCACATCCAATAATACCCCCCCATCTCGCGATATCCCGTAGTCAGTCATTAAGTCTAGTAGACGGCCGGCCAGACGGCTCCGCAACGGATAAAAAACCATGGCCGCCATCAATTCATAGATCTGTCTAGAGCGACGTAAATTTTCATAAAAAAGATTGCGATATAATAGAGGATAGCGGTCACCAACCTCTAACATAGCTCCCCTAGGTATAGAGAGAACATCTGCATCGGTCTGCAATTGCGCCTCCTGAATACGCGCCTGATCAGCTATGAGAGACGCCTCACCCAACCAATAATTGGCTTCCAAGTCTGTAAGAGCAAATTGGTGACCCAAATGACTGTTCATCGATATCCTCAAGCGTCCTGATAAAAGGCAGTAAATAACTGAGGTCTTTTCACCGGGCCGATACAGGTATTCTCGCGCAGTATAGGTCTTAATGGTCGCTGACTGGAGCAGCATAATTAAAGCATCTTGGGGCAAGTCAGCAAACCAAGGTGATTCTCTGACAATGGTGTGTAAATCGTACTGTGCCGCGTCTATGTGCATTTTTTAAATAGGCCCGAGATTGCCTGATCACCGATAGAACTTCAGGTAAGAGTAAGTTTTGGCTTATAAAAAGGCCATATATTTAACTGGCAGCAGACGGCTTAGCAAATCAATCAGCATTGATCCTTTACCCACCCTAATTCTTGTTTTACCCTTCTTAATACCCCTAAGAATATCTATCGCTGCGTCTTCAGCGGTTGTCAAAAATAACTTTTCCATGCGCGCTCTTTGCTGTTGCTCACTGCTCCCACTCTTGGCATGCAGCGTAAGCTTCGCGTTATCGGCTATGCTCGTTTTAACACCCGCAGGAAAAGCACAGGCCACTTTGAAGTTTTTCCCCATGTAACCCACTTCATGTCGCAGTGCATCGCTAAAACCACGCACCGCAAATTTAGACGCACAATAGGCGCTGTGCATCGGTGCAGAAATCAGCCCGAATACGCTAGATATGTTGACTATAGTTGCTTCATCAGCGGTCTTCATTCTTGAGGAAAAGGCCTTGCAACCGTAGACAACACCCCAAAAGTTGATATCCATGATCCAACGCATGTCGTCCAAACTGACATCTTTAAATAGCGCCCCCATAGCGACACCGGCATTATTAATCAGCATATTGACTTGGCGATGTTGCTCGAAAACATTATCGGCAAACGCCTCCATCTGCTCCCATTGACTGACATCTACTGTATGTAATGTAACGTGGACATTGCTTTCAAAAAAATTACTGTCGAGAAGCCTTTGTGTTTCTTTTAGCGACTCTGGGTTTATATCCGCAAGTGCCAAATTACAGCCTTGCGCCGCAAGCGCAATGGCTAGCGCTCGGCCAATACCCGAACCAGCGCCAGTGACTACAGCGACCTTCCCTTTGATAACTTGCATTGCTAAACCTTTATTCTGGCTGGAAGCGCAGCGTTGGAGCCTTGAGCAAACAAACCTGCATCACTAACATTGCTAGTTTTAGAAAGCCGTATTGCACAAACGGAGGCGTTGCATAACAGCAACACCTCCGCATAGAAAAGCCTAGCTACAGATTGATTCGGATAACGATGTGACAGTCAGAGCCGCATAGATACTCTTAATAATGGCGCAGTACTTTCGCTATTAAACTACTTCAAATAGACCAGCAGCGCCCATACCGCCACCAACACACATAGTGATCACAACATACTTTTCACCGCGACGCTTACCTTCCATCAATGCATGCATAACCATACGCGCGCCACTCATGCCAAATGGATGCCCGATCGAAATAGAGCCACCATTGACGTTGAGACGATCCATAGGAATACCCAATTTGTCTCGGCAATAAATAACCTGAACAGCGAAGGCTTCATTTAACTCCCACAGACCAATGTCTTCCATTTTTAAACCATTGCGCTTGAGAAGCTTAGGTATAGCAAATACAGGGCCAATACCCATCTCATCGGGCTCACAACCAGCGACAGCCATACCGCGATAGACCCCGAGTGGCTCGAGATTGCGCTGAGATGCCAGAGTACCGTCCATCAGAACAACTGCAGCAGCACCATCAGACAATTGCGAGGCATTACCACCAGTGATAGTTCCACCACTGCGCACGACTTTTAATCCAGACAGGCCTTCGAGATTAGTACCAGGACGGTTGCCTTCATCTTTCGCCAGCGTTACAACTTCTTCAGTCACTTCGCCAGTCTCGCGATTAGTCACAAGCTTAGTAGCAGTAACAGGAACAATCTCATCTGCATACAGACCAGCTTCTTGAGCAGCCGCAGTACGCGCCTGAGAAATAACCGAGTACTCATCCTGTACTTCACGAGAAATACTATAACGATTAGCAACGGTCTCAGCGGTATCTAGCATCGGCATATTGATCAAAGGCGCATGCTTCAATGCAAGAGGATCGGCCGCGCGGTAGGCATTAAAGTGTTCATTTTGAATTAGGCTAATGCTCTCACAACCACCAGCGACAATGATCGAAGAACCATCATTAGTAATGTTGTTGGCACCGATTGAAATGGCCATAAGGCCAGAGGAGCACTGTCGGTCAACTGTCATCCCTGAGACTGACACCGGTAGACCGGAAGCCATAGCTGCCTGACGCCCGAGATTCATGGTCTGTGTGCCCTGCTGCATAGCCGCACCCATAATACAATCATCGATCTCTGCTGGGTCAACACCGGAGCGCTGGACAGCGGCGGTAATTGCATGTGAGCTCATAGACGGAGATTCAAGGTTGTTAAAGGCTCCACGGAATGCCTTGCCGATAGGGGTACGCGCTGCTGCAACGATTACTGCTTCTTTCATAGTCTTTTCCTTAATCAATAGAATGTTAATTGATGTAGCTTATATAATTTTGTTATTCACCTTGCAAGGCGGCCATGGCTTTCATAACAAACTTTTCAGTTTGCTTACCACCTGATTCTAGTGCCCTGTGGTCAGTCTTGTCAGACAACTCATCCCACCGAGCCACAATCTCATCTGGATTTTGACTTTCTTTAGCAACAAAAATACCATCGGTTTCATACATACTCGCCGTAGCATAGCCACCTGCACCAGCGCAGAGAATCGTCCGAGTGGGCGCTTTTTCATCACATAGGATAATAGCCCCAGCGGTCACCGATTCAGCGGTCAACATGCTGAGTACTTCCGGGGGCATGAGATCTTCTGTCATTCGGGTGCCGGCAGTTGGTGCCAAGGCGTTAACATGTATATTGTTTTTACCACCCTCCAAAACTAGGGTATTCATAAGCCCCAATACCGCCATCTTGGCCGCGCCATAATTACTCTGACCAAAGTTGCCATACATGCCACTAGATGAGGTTGTCATCACAATGCGGCCATAGTTCTGACCGCGCATGATTTCCCAAACCGCTTTAGAGCAGTTCACCGAACCCATCAGGTGAACATCCATCACAAGTTTGAAATCTGCTAGATCCATTTTGCTAAATGACTTGTCACGGAGAATGCCGGCATTATTGATCAAAATATCTACACGGCCCCATTTCTCCATGGCCTGGGCAACCATGTCTTGTACCTCATCGAAATTGGCAACATTGGCGCCGTGGGCAAAGGCTTCGCCACCGGCCGCTTCAATCAGAGCGACCACGTCCATGGCCGCATCCGACGAGGCTCCGGTACCGTCTCGGGCGCCACCGAGATCGTTGACTACAACCTTCGCACCTCGCTCAGCCAATGCCAGCGCATGTGAACGCCCTAGACCATTTCCGGCACCGGTTACTATGGCTACTCTACCCTCAAAATTAATACTCATCTTTTCTCTCTTTATCACTGTGTATTTATAAAAATTACTTGGCCATCTGCACAGATAACCATTCCGCAACCAATGCAGGCTTATCGCCACCTTCAATCTCAACAGTCACTTCAATTTTAAAGTCGAACTGACCCGGGCGCTTTTCGGTGATATCTAAAATAGTCGCGTGACAACGGATACTACTACCGACGGGAACGGGTGCGACAAAGCGCACCTTATCAAAACCTTTATTAACCCCCATGTAGATACCTTCAACCACTAAGCTGAACGTTTCAGCAAAGTACGACAGCATAGAGAGCGTTAAAAAGCCATGGGCAATAGTGCCACCAAAAGGGGTTTTGGCAGCAGCGACAGGGTCGACATGGATAAACTGGCGGTCCATTGTACACTCGGCAAATTCATTGACCTGCTGCTGAGTGACTTCTAGCCAGTCAGTGGGTTCACAGACATGGCCTATATACTGTTTAATCTCAGCTTTCTTAATCATCGTAGGCATTATTTTTTCCTCATTGAAGTCAACAGAACTACCGGCACACAGAGTGCCAAATATAGCGGCGCTTGACCATGACATCCTATGTCAGGTTACAGAGTTCACCCATCACCAAAATTGATCTCTGCCATGCTCAAATAGAGTTGCGCTTAAACCATCAGGTGATTACCATAAATGATTTCCTTGATATGTCGAGTCAAAAGGGACCTGCACACCTTGTCCGAAAAAGATAATCACGATGCCTTCGCTCGCTTTCTCAAATTCTGGCGCGGCGTACATAGTCTCAGTCAAGAGCAGCTGGCGGGATACATCGATAGCTCTCCGCGCCATATCAGCCGTCTCGAAAATGGTAGTAGCCGCCCTAGCCAGACTATTGCCAAGGACATAGCGGTGGCTCTGCGGTTGGGGCAACGCGACACCAATCACCTACTCATTGCTGCAGGCTTTGTACCCAGCACCGGGGAACTCGACTTTCACGCGCCAGAGCTAAAATGGTTACGCAAGACCATGACCATGTCCCTGAAAGCACTGGACCCCTACCCGACTATAGTGTTAAACGAGTCAAACAACATATTAATGGTCAATCGCGGCTGGGTGGGACTATTTAGCCAAACCATCAACAAAGCAGTCCTAGACAGAGTAAACAATAATTTCGACTTTCTATTTAGTCGCGAAGGCGCAGGTACTTTTGTAAGCGCTTGGGAAGATACGCTTTCGGTTATCTTGATGTCGTTGGAGCAGCGCACCTTGTTTAGTGATAATCCGCGCGATCATGAGATGCGTGACCGCTTGGCACGCCATGAAAATGTCCCTACAGATTGGCGCCAGCGAGCAGCTAAACTCGAACCTATGCCTAGTTTCCGTATGCAGATCAATCTAAAGGGCGAGCTCAAGCGCTTTATCAGTGTCACTAGTACGGTTAGTACACTGGGACCTGCAGCGCTGTTATCTGGGCCCAGTATCAACATTAACACCCTGTACCCTGAAGACGAGGAACTCGACCTCTCGCCCTACTGTGAAGGTGAGTTGGCCCATCCACTTTTGTATTATTAAAAATATCATACGCCTTTAGGGCATCGGCTTTCGCTTTTACAGAGAGGGACGGATTCTCCAGTGATCCTTCCGTGGAGGCCCTTACCCTAGGGAACGTTCTAAATCTTTATGTACTCCCGCGCCCACTCGTTACCAGCCGCATGATCGGTCTTTGTTTTGCTCTTTTAACCAACTATTTAAAGGCCCAAAATAGTCGATAATTGCACTACCGTCCATACTTCGTTGTCCGGTTAATGCCTCCATAGCTTCTGGCCAAGGTTTAATCTGGCCCATTGCCAGCATATTACCCAACTTTTCACCAGCGGCCTTGTTGTCATAGATCGAACATTCATGCAAAGGACCTTCGAAGCCCGCGGCATCACACAGCGCCTTGTGGAACTGAAACTGCATTATAAAAGACAAAAAATAACGGGTATAGGGTGTGTTACCCGGAATATGATACTTGGCCCCAGGGTCAAAATCTGCCTCAGAACGCGTGACTGGGGATTTAATACCCTGATACTCTTCGCGAAGTTTCCACCAGCCCGCATTGTAATCTTCAGCGGCAATCTCACCGGAAAATACTTTCCAGCGCCATTCATCAATCATCTTACCGAATGGTAGGAAGGCGATCTTTTCCAGGGCCAACTTCATTTGCTTATTAATAGTCGCCTCATAACTAACCTCTACCTCGTCAACTAGGCCTATTTTTTGCAAATATGAAGGTGTCATTGACAGCTGAATCGTATCACCAATCGCTTCATGGAACCCGTCATGCGCACCGCCTTTAAAAACCGAAGGCTGTTTTTTGTACATCAGGTAGTAATAGATATGCCCCAACTCATGATGCAGGGTACCCAGCTGTTCCTCATTGATCTCGACGCATTGTTTGATGCGCGGATCATTGCCACTGTCGATATCCCAGGCACTGGCATGACAGACGACACTGCGATCCCGTGGTTTTTTGATCATAGAGTTTTGATAAAAACTGTCTGGCAGTGCAGGCAGCCCCAAAGAAGTGAAAAAGCCCTCTGCAGTTTTGGTCATCTGCATCTCGTCATAGCCCTGCTCGACCAGTGCCGCGGTGACATCCAAAGAGGCGACGCCCTCGTAAGGCTCCATAATAGGATAGATATTATCCCAGGTTTGCGACCACATATTACCCAGTAAATGCGCGGGGATAGGCCCGTCTAAAGGCACCTTATCCGACCCATAGGTTTGACTCAGCTTAGCTCTAACGTGGCAGTGTAACTCGTCATAAAGCGGCTTAACTTGATCCCATAGGCTGCGCGCTTCAATGGTAAAGGTGTTGCTATCCATATCATAGCCACCCTTCCATAGTTCAGCTAAATTCTTATAACCAAAATCCTGTGCGCCCTGATTGGCAATCTCCACAAAGCGCTGATACTGCTTGCGGTAAGGCGGCGACACCTGACGCCAACCCTGCCAGACATCCAACAGCTCGTCATAGTCACGGGAGTCGGCTAAAACCGCCTCCAGTTGCTGCAGTTCTTTACATTCCCCCTCAGTATTACAGTATTTCCCAGCACCATACTGACCCTCCATGTCAGTGAGAATCTGTGCAAGTTCAGCGCGCATTGCCGCATCATTGGGTGCTGGCGCTGAAGACCCCCTTAACATCAATTCAATGGCGCGAGCCGTCATGCTGTCCATCTCAGAACCTTTATACTGCTTGGCCTGATTGACCATTTTACTTTCAAATTCAAGACCGCGTTCGCCCGCCTTGGCTGCCAATACCGCAGTATCCGGGGTTATATAGGTATTGCGAACCCAAAAGGCCGCATTCAGCTCTTTACTCAGCTCTGTACCTTCTTTATCAATGCGGTCGACAAACTCCGCCGCTGACTCAGTGGGCCCATCGGCACAGCCAGTTAATGACAGAATCGTTGCCAGAAATATCAGTCCTTTAAATTTCATTAGTCCGCTCCGCGCATCATTTTATTAATAACTGGTGAGATTAATATCATCAAAACGGCTATACCAATGGCTAGAAAGCCCACCTGCGTATAGACCTCGACATAGCCTGCTTTGGCGGCCGCAACATTGGTCATCTGGCCGCCGATCGTCTCAGCGCCTGAGGCGCGCGCTATCACCCCTGCCAAGAAGTTGGAGAGGCCAGAATACAGAAACCAGGCGCCCATAGTCATGCCCACAATGCGCGCTGGAGCTAACTTAGTCACCACAGACAGGCCCACAGGCGAAACCATCAGTTCACCCATGGTATGAATCCAATAAATTAAGAATATAAAGATAACTGGCGTAAAGCCCACCTCGCCAGAGCCTTTCATCCCCGCAACTAGCGTCAGGAAGCCAATGCCAGCCATTGCCACTCCGATAGCAAACTTAACCGGCGTCGACGGGTTCAGTTGGCGTCTAGCCAACCAGATCCAAAGCCACGCAAGTAATGGCGCAAAGATAAAAATGAAGCCCGCATTTAAGGACTGAAAGACCGGTCCCGGGATCGACAGACCCATCATCTCTCGATCCACGAGACGCGCGGTAAAGAGGTTGAGCGAGGAGCCCGCCTGTTCAAATAATGCCCAAAACGGAATCTGCGCCAATACAAAATAAATTGCTGCCAGCATCCGCGAGCGCTCGTCGCCCTCAAGCTTTTTAAAGGCATAGGTTACTAGGCCGAGAAACATCAGTATACCCAGCGGCCCTAATATACCGCCGACCAAATCTTCGTTCTTAACCAGAAACATCGATAGAGCAATAATGCCGACGCCAATTAAGTAACAAAGCCATTCAACATTGATAAATAAAAACACCTTCTCTTTTAATTTCTCAGCACTTGGCGGCTCAGCCTTACCCTCTAACCAACTTTGACAACCCAGAAAGATTGCTAATCCACCGAGCATGCCGATGCCCGCGAGACCAAAGCCATACTTCCAACCATAGACGATACCCAGATAGCCACAGGTAATAGACGCCAAAAAAGCACCCAGATTAATACCCATATAAAAGATCGTAAATCCAGAGTCGCGACGACTGTCGCCAAATCCATAAAGAGAGCCCACAATGGTTGAAATATTGGCCTTAAGAAAGCCAACACCCGCGATCAGTAACGCCAATGACAGATACAGTATATTAAGATATAACGCTTCGCGCTCCACTGTCATCGTCAATTCATCGCGGGGAATGCTGCCTGGAAGTCCTACCGACGCCGGCTCGACCACGTTCATGCTGTTCTCAGTAAAATTGATATAGGACGTTCCTAGGTCAGTAACGATTAGCTGGCGAGCATCGCCACCTCGAGCGTCCAAGGTGATCTCATATTGGCTGTCACCATAGCGCACCAGCTGCTTGGATCCCTCGCCCTCAAAGGTCATGCCAAAGTGGCCTAGTGTGAGTAATATAGCGCCAAATGTGACCGCTTTCCTGGCCCCCAGATAGCGATCAGCTAACGAGCCCCCGACTATCGTCATAACATACACCAGAGCGGTGTAAGCACCGTAAATCAGGCTAGACTTTTCGTCAGAGAAAAGAAAATGCTGGGTTAGATAAACTATTAGCAGACCGCGCATACCATAGAAGGAAAAGCGCTCCCACATCTCGGTCAGAAAGAGGACTATCAGGCCCCGCGGATGCCCTAAAATAGTGGCTTCATTGGTTCCCCCTGAAGCGTTTGAAGCGTTAGTCGAGGTGACGTCATTCATTAAAGCAAACCCTTATTCTGATAATTGTAATATTAATGCTAATTGGTCCTAGTATAGGCACTTAAAATTAGAACTGCCTATTTTAATTATTCACGGTAATCTCCATGAATGACCGACGCAGGTTAGATAAACAGACTTGTAAGCCCCGAATAATGCAAAGGTAGTAGTGCTGAATTGAGACCCATATCGAGAGAATAGTTGCGGTGTCGGCCTGTACTCCCCCATACTTGGAAACCCTGCAGGGCTGTTTGGTCTAATGACATATCGAATGACGTAAATAGGTGTCGCGTGTAAGGTATTAAAATCATTTATCAATATATTGTGGAATGAGTACTGCGGTTAGCCTTCAGAGTTTTTAGTCATTAGATGCCGATAGTCGCACCACCCTATCTCACAGCCGTGACGCCTCGAGCATTGCCGGAGATTACAGAGTTGGCACCAAATGGCAGTTAGATGGCGCCGATTAATAAGATCACAGCAACCGATCAGGCTAGGGTAACTACACGTAAAATAGGAAGAACCTATGGCCATACAGAACCAGTTTTCGACCCCCATTACCGAAGCCGAGCTGACTGAGTTCCGCGCCGACGTAATCGCCTGGCTTGAGCATAACAGACCAGCAGATCCCGGATTTTTGCTCCCGCAAACATTCATGGAAGTCGGCACAGAACAGGTGCTCGACTTTCTGCGCGAATGGCAACACAGAGTATGGACCGCCGGATATCTGGGTATGGCTTGGCCGCAAAAGTATGGTGGTCAGGGTATGGCACCTCTGTTTCAGAGTATTGCCGACGAAGAAATGAAGCGTCTGAGGGTTCCGATCTGTTTTAACGTGATTGGCCTAGGTTGGGCTGGTCCGCTGATTTTGGACATTGGGTCCGACTGTGAGAAAGAGAAATACCTCAAAGGTATTCTTAGCGCCGACGATATATGGTGCCAAGGATTCTCTGAGCCAAACCATGGTTCTGATCTAGGCAGTATTCAAACGCGAGCTGAGCGTGATGACAACGAATACATCATCAACGGCAGTAAAATCTGGACGACCATGGGTAATTACGCTAAATATATGATCCTGCTGGCTCGTACAGAGGCCAAAACAGAACGCAAATACAATGGTCTGTCATTTTTCTTAGCGCCCATGGATGCCGCAGGTATTAGCACTCAGCCGATTAAAAAACTCACCGGTGAATACGGCTTTACTGAAACATTTTTTTCCGACGCGCGAATACCTGCCGACTGCCTTATGGGCGACGAAGGCCAGGGTTGGCGTATTGCCATGCGTACTCTGCAGTATGAACGCGGCGCGGAAGCCGGTGCTGCTGGTGGCGCATCGATTATCTCTATCGTTATGAATGACCTGTTGGAGATGGCTAATGACGTTGAACGTGAAGGACAGCCTCTACTTAAAGACCCTGTCACCAGAGATAATTTAGTCAAGTTTCTAATCGAAGAAAAGGCACTCCACCTCAGTGAGAAACGGATCGGAATTCCGGCTCTATGCGCCGACTATCCCAACTCACTTCAGCTGTCAGGCAAGCTGCGCGGCACCGAGTTCTTTCGGCGCATGCGTCAATATGCGCTGACGTTACAGGGGACCCAGGCGTCGCTGTATGTGGGTGACGAGGATGCGGTGGATGGTGGATTTTGGCAGCGTGCCTACTTCAATAACTTTTCTACCACCATTGGTGGCGGAACCAGTCAGGTGCAGGCCAATATTATTGGCGAACATGTACTCGGCCTGCCCAAAGATTAAGGAGAGCTACTGTGACTAGAAATAGCAATCTCGCAATATCCTTTAGTGACGAACAGGCCATGATTTTAGATAGTGCTAAAGAGTTTTGTCGCGATAAGTCTGACATTAGCGCCGTTCGAAGCCTACTCGGATCTGAGACCGGGTTCGACGCTGAGGTCTGGGAGCAAATGGTCGCTCTGGGTTGGACTGGAATTGCCGTACCGGAGTCGTTTGGCGGTTCAGAGCTGGGGCTAGGGTCTATCGTACCCCTGGTTGAATCAATGGGCCGTCATCTGTTGGCTACGCCATTCATATCAACCAGCATTGCTGCGCAGGCAATTCTGCGCGGGGGCTCAGCTGAGCAACAGGCCAAATGGTTGCCCGCGATCGTCAATGGCAGCATAGGCAGTATGGCGCTGTTAGATAACGAAGATTGGGGTGCAACCATCAGCACCTGCACTCTCGATGTAGTGGCCTCGGGTAGCGGTGAACTGCGCCTTAGTGGCGCCAAGCAGTTAGTAGCCGATGCGGGGCAGGCAGATTTTTTTATTGTCTCTGCACGCTTTGATCAACGCCCAGTCTTAGTAATTGTTGAGGCCAACCAGCTACCCGATGGCGCTATCAGCAAGAAAATATTAATTGATGAAACCAAGCGTGCCGCCAAGGTAGATTTTACAGGGGTCACCATCAGCTCGGCTGCTATTATGCTCAATCCCTTGGCGCTTAATGATATCAAACTGATTGGTGCACTGCTTACTGCCGCCGAGGCCACCGGTACCTGCGCAGCGACGCTGGATTGCATCGTCGCATACCTGACCAGTCGTGTTCAGTTTGGTCGTCTAATCGGTGCCTATCAGTCCCTAAAACACCCCACAGTAGAGATTCTCACGCAGATGGATTCGGCGAGGTCATTTATCTATCACGCTGCCACATTAATAGATCAGTGCTCTATCGAATCGCTAATAAACTCGGACACTGAGGTTGCCTGCCGCATGGCCAAGACGCAGGCCACGGAGGCCCTGTTATTTGCCGGTGACCGCGCGATTCAGTTTCACGGCGGTATGGGTTTCACCTATGAGTGCGATGCACAGCTGTATCTGCGCCGTGCGCAGTGGGTGCAACATCAATATGGCGACGCTCAGCATCACCGTCTGCATCTGGCCAGATTATTGCTGGACTGACGTCTGTTGACACAGCAAATTAAAGCATCAAATTAATACACTATACAATCTGAGCACTCTATGAATACAAAACACCTAAAGGTGAGCCTGCCCATAGTCACGGCACTAATCGGTGGGCTGATATGGTTCAAGCTCACGATCCCAGCCGGCATCATTACTGTCAGTAACGCTCCTATCGAGGCCCGTCAGATTAATCCCGAAACTCTTAGGCAGACAATTAATGGCCCGATAGTAGGTTTCTCTGATCACAATGACACCTTTGGCTGGTCCGGCATACCTTATGCGGCACCGCCATTGGGAGAGTTTCGCTGGCGCGCACCACAGCCTATAGAGGACTGGGAAGATCCGCTACCTGTCTTAGAGTCAGGATTTTCCTGCACACAACCCTGGACCTTTCTTGCGGCGGAATCTGGCACTAAGGGCGACATTGTCGGAAGCGAAGACTGCCTGACGCTGAATGTCTGGGCGCCACAGAGACTTTCAGCGAACCCCAGTGTGACAGAGGCGAAACTGCCCGTCATGGTTTGGATACATGGCGGTGGCAATAGTGTCGGTTCGTCACGCCATTACCAGGGACAAAACCTCGCTGAAGATCAGAAAATCATTTTTGTGTCCGTTAACTATCGCCTCGGTCTTCTAGGTTCCTTTACACATAAATCTATTCGAAACACCGCAGCCAACCCATCGGACGCCTCCGGAAACTATGGCTTACTGGACATTATCGCGGCCTTAAACTGGATAAAGAGTAACATCCATGCGTTTGGCGGCGACGCTAGTAATGTGACATTATTTGGCGAATCCGCTGGTGGCCGCAATATCTTTGCTCTGGTTGCATCGCCATTGGCCAGGGGACTTTTTCACAAAGCCATTACGCAGAGTGGCTCGGTACGGACAGAATCTCTCGCTAGCGCTGAAAACTATGTCAACGATAAGTCTCCCGGATCGCCGGCTGGTTCCAATGAATTACTCGTGCGACTTCTGATCAATCAAGGTATATCCCTCGACAGACAAGAGGCCAAAGATGATCTCAGTATCATGGCAGACGAGGCCATCGCTGCCCTTCTTTACCGACAATCTGCCGTCAGTTTGATCGCTAGCGCCCACCAAAATACGGATGACTCAAAAGCGGTGCAGGTCCCACAGCTGTTGCGCGACGGCTATGTACTTCCCGACAAACCCCTGACAGACATATTTGGCAATGTCGACGAATACAATCCCATACCCATGATTATTGGCGCCAACCGCGATGAAGAAAAATCGTTTATGGCTAGAGACCCACACTTTGTAAAACAACAACTAGGGATCTATCCCAGCATTATTAATAAGGAGAAATACGAGCGCTTTGCCGGCTATTATTCCGCACGCTGGCACATTCTCGGGGTGACAGAGCCGGCCAATGCTATGCGGTCCTCGCAGATATCACAGGGCAATTTGACTGGCCGACCAGGGATTTATACCTACAGATTTGATTGGGATGAGTCGCCCTCAGGCTGGATTGTCGATTTCCCCTCTCTGGTCGGTGCGGGCCACGGGCTCGAGATAGGGTTTATCTTTAGAGACTTCGTCGGCGGTCTGCAGCTGCCTTTTTTGTATGGTGAAGACAGCGCTGTTGGCCGTGCAGAACTCTCCAAAGCCATGATGAATTATTGGGGCCATTTCGCCCATACCGGTTCTCCGGGCAGAGGCCGCTACTATCAGCAACCGGAATGGGTAACTTGGACCGGTAGCGAAACCATGATCTTTGACAGCCCAGACGGGGGCGGCTGGCGTATGGAAAACTTTGCCCCCAGCAGGGAAGACTTAACACAACAAATCGAAGGCGACAAAAAAATTACCGATCAACTAGTGCGCTGCAAGCTGTATATCGAGACTTTCTTGATTTCCTATCACAGCGCCGACTTCTGGGATCCAGAGCGCTATGCAAATCTTGGCGGCGGAGGCTGCGACAACCAGAACCCCAACCAGCTGATGGAGGCTTTTTAGTATCACTGCGCAGGCACGGGAGATTAGAACGTGTAATAGCCTTAGCCATTGCCATTGCCATAGCGACTCACCATGGTTAAAGTGCTGCCAGTTGAGCAGCGGTTATTTGCGTCAAATATAATCCTTGATGAGCCCAAACTAATGCTCACCGATCTAGTCTTTCCCTCCATACGTATAGACTGTCGAACGCAGCGTAATTCAGCACGAGTACAAAAAAATGAAAAAAACTCAAAGTATCGTTGGTATTGGTATCGCTCTTATTATTGGCGGTTTGATCCTAATAGCTGGTAGCCATGGCAGTATTGAAGTCGCTGGGTTGCCGTTGTTTGTAGTCTGTGGACTCATCGGTTTTGGACTGCATTGGACTATTTTTCTGCCCTCTTTCGCATTTAAAACAGACCACTATTTTGATTTGACTGGGTCAATCTCTTATATCAGTACCGTTGCTGCTGTGGTGTTGCTAAATCCCGAGCTAGATCTTCGAGACCTTATTATCTGCGTAATGATAGTGGTGTGGGCATTGCGCCTAGGATCTTTTCTATTTTTGCGAATCAAAAAAGATGGTAAGGATACGCGCTTCAATATTATGAAAACAAAGTTCCTATGGTTTCTGATGACCTGGACTCTCGGGGGACTTTGGGTGTTGGCAACGATGGCCGCAGGATTAGCTGCGATCACATCAGGCACTTCTTTGCCTCTCGGCCCTATCGCCTATTTGGGTATAGGCCTTTGGGTGTTTGGTATGGGTATTGAGGTGATCGCGGACAGACAAAAGTCGCTTTTCAGACGTATCCCGGAAAACCAGGGGCGTTTTATTACTACGGGGCTGTGGGCTTGGTCTAGACATCCCAACTATTTTGGTGAGATAACATTGTGGCTCGGACTCTCACTCGTTGCCCTGCCAGTGCTAGCGGGTTGGCAACTGGCTACCATGGTGTCACCGGCGTTTGTCTATCTTCTTTTAACTCGGGTCAGCGGTATACCGCTACTTGAAGCGCTCGCGGAAAAGCGATGGGGGGCAGATCCTGTTTTTATCGCCTATAGAGATGGCACACCTGCGCTCATGCTGCGCAAGCCAAAATCAAATAAGAATAGCTAATTAGAGGTATCCACAGTGCCCTAGCTCGACGATTCTGTCAGTTTTTCCATCAGCGTCATCGTCACAGCTCTGGCTCATTAAAACTCCGTTACTATCTCGGTTGTATTGAGAAATTTCATTCGCTGATCCATCGCCGTCGGTGTCGCGAGTGCCAGTTAGCAATCGGCCACTCTCATCATAACTATAGGTATAGATGCGATCAGCTGTCCCGTCAGCATCGGTGTCATAGCTCTCTGCCAACAGATTACCTTCGGGGCCATAGCTGCAGGTATATCTACGATCGACTTTACCGTCAGCATTGATATCGTAATTTAAGGTTAGGGGATCACCCTGTGCGTTGTAGGTATAGGTGGTAATTTCATTCGGGCTACCATCACCATAGGGCTCTATGTTGTCGACTTTTCTGCTCACCGCAACTGACTCAAGCATTGAATGTAGAGGCGTGCTCTGATTGCCACTATCGCCGCAACCTGACAGCAGAGATAAATCTGCCGCCAAGACTGACATCATGCGTTGGTTCATATCCAAGCCCTCAACAAACGATGACCGATCTAAAGAAGCGCGGCTCCGCAGTGCGCGATTAATATCGATAATATTTTCGATAAATAGGTTAAAGAAATAGACTAGATTGTTATAAAGTGCAAATTTACGACTGAATCATTAGCGACGGGAACCCGCGTAAGAAAACCTGTTCTGCAGTGATACTCAGTCAACACATACAGCAGAATAGTCTTCTTCCAACAACATGGGCGACTAAGAATGGCGTTTGAAAAAGGCCCGTATCTCCTCAAAAGCCTCAGCGGCCTCTGGCAGGTCCGGATAAAAAATCTGCCACACATGGGGCACATTATCCCAGCGCTGCAAGCTGGCGTCGGTACCTGCTAAAACGGCTTTATTGACATAGCGACGTCCATCGTCACGCAGAATTTCACATTCACTGCACTGCACAAGGATTGGGGGCAAGCCCGAAAGATCGGCCAGTAGCGGCGACATCACCGGATCAGCGGCGCTACGTCCTGACATGTAACGTCCGCCCAGGCTAAACAAAAATCCGGGCAACCAAGACAGGCGTTTGGCTAGCGGTTTAAGCATCACGTCAGAGTCTAGATTAGTTCTAATACTGGGACTCGTAAAACGGCTATCGGTCACCGGCGAAAGTGCCAAGGCGGCATTCGGTGCTCGACGCTGGTTGTCGCGTATCCAGTTGAGCAATGATAACGTCAAATTGCCACCGGCTGAATCTCCAGCGACAAATACTGCTGTCGGGGCTAAATTATCAACGCCCTCTGGGCTATTTTTCAGCATCCAGTCATAGCTGGCACGACAGTCATCAACACAGGCTATCCGACTGTGCTCTGGGGTCAGTCGATAATCTATTGCTAGGACCGCACTGTTGGTGATTTCGGAAAGTTTACTGGTGAGTACACGATGGCTTTTCGGACTGCCCGCAAAAAAAGCGCCACCATGGATATATAGAAGCCGGCGGCTACCGTCGACACCCGGCGCTGTGACCCATTCAGCTAAGACACCACCCGCATCCACAGCGGTCAGAGTACTAACGATTTCAGCACCGGCAAAAAAACTATCCATAGTTTCTCGCAACACCAACACCCGCTCCTTCCACGGCAGCTTTTCATGATTAACGGCACTGGCTCTAAGTCGCTTGTTAAGGGCGGCAACGGCCAGTTTAGATACCTCTTTGGACTCGGCATCCTGCGGGCTAAATAATTGTCCCGCGGGCAGATCAAGATGCGCCAAAGTGTCTCTAGACAGCAGATATAGCACAGCCCAAAAACCTATCAGTATAAAAAAACATAGCGCACTAACCGCTAGACTCAAGAAGAATAAGCCAACTGGTTAAACTTTTTCTGGTGGTAGTCACCATCACCAAAGGTTACGTTAATCATCATCAGGCGCTTCACGAGATGACCAATATTAAGCTCGTCTGTCATACCGATACCTCCATGAATCTGAATCGCCTCTTCACCCACTAACCGGCCATTGCGTGCGACGGTTGCCTTGAGCGCATGGACGGTTTTTAACAACGCATCACGGTCGTCTTCACCGGCCTGACAAAGACCACGATAGAGCATTGACTTAGTCTGCTCACAGGCCATAAAGGTATCAACCATACGATGTTGGAGAGCCTGAAAGGAGCTGATTGGGGTGTCAAACTGCTGACGCACCTTGGTGTACTCTACAGTCAAAGTATTCAGTGTAGCCATAATACCCAGAGCCTCAGCACTAAGGCCCATGAGTATTTCAGGCATCACCTGATCAATCAGGTCCATGCCCTCACCTGCGGTATTAAGCAACTGACTTTCAGCTACAACGACAGCTTTGAAGGTCACTGTCGCAGCACTTTGACCATCCATCATTTTATAGCTCTTAACCTCAATACCCGGTGTCGAGGCATCGACCAAAAACAGACTGATGCCATTACGCTCGAACTGCCCGCCACTGGTACGCGCCGTCACCACGAACCTATTGGCAGTACCGCCATTGGCAACGACAGTCTTTTCTCCACTTATACTGTAACCGCCATCACAGGCCGTTGCCGTAGTAGCAATATCACACATCTCATAGCGCGACTGAGTTTCAACAGAGGCAAGTGAGCCCAAACAACTACCATCGATAATAGTCGGTATGACCTCAGATTTAAGCGCTTCATTAGTCGATGCCGACAGCAGTCCACCAAAAACAACCACGGTAGAAGCATAGGGCTCAACCACAATCCCTTTACCCATCTCCTCCATTACAGCCGCGATATCCTCAACTGCACCGCCAAAGCCGCCGTATTCTTCAGCAAAGGGAACTGACAACCAGCCAAGTTCCGCAAACATGCTCCAGAATTCACGACTCATGCCCTCATCCGAATTGATAATTTTACGTCGAGTATCAAAATCGTACTCTTCACGAACAAAGCGCGAGACGCTGTCTTTGATCATTGTCTGTTCTTCTGAAAAATCAAAATTCATCTTTATAAACTCCTAAAATCTTTTTGTAACCGGACGGTTAAAGGCCCAGAACTGCTTTCGCAATTACGTTGCGCTGCACTTCATTTGATCCGCCATAGATAGTTGCAGCGCGACCATACATATATCGTCCACGGGCCTCGAAAGCAAAGTCATGACCAAGCTCCTGCGCATTCAAATCGTCTGGCAGCGCACCGCCGTATGAGGCAGCAAGCTGCAGCTGCAGCTGTTGTATCGCCTGAGTGATCTCAGTACCTTTAATTTTTAGCAGCGATGACTCCGGGCCAGGCATGCCGCCAGCCGCCATAGAAGCAAACACGCGCAGCTCCGTATACTCCAACGCCATAAGTTCCATTTCAATATCGGAGAGACGCATCTGAAATACTGGGTCATTGATCATCGCCTGGCCACCGTTCACCTCGGCACTGGCGCGTTTCTTTAGCGCATTTAGAGAGCGTGTAGAGTCAGCCACTTCGGCCATACCTGTGCGCTCATGGGCCAAAAGCGCCTTGGCATAGGTCCACCCCTTATCCTGCTCACCAATAAGATTTGCCGTGGGTACCGCAACGTCTTCGAACAACACTTCATTTAGGCTATGCTTGCCATCAATGGTCACAATCGGTTTCACGGTGATGCCCGGCGTATTCATATCGATCAGCAGAAAGCTGATACCCTGTTGTTTGCGCATACCTTTGCTGGTGCGTACCAAACAGAAAATCCAATCCGCATACTGGGCAAAGGTGGTCCAAATTTTGCGGCCGTTAACGATGTAATTATCACCGGCATACTCGGCTGTTGTATTCAATGCCGCCAAATCTGATCCGGCGCCTGGCTCAGAATAACCCTGACACCACCAGTCTTCGCTAGACAGAATCCGTGGCAAAAACTTCGCCTTCTGCTCTTCGCTGCCAAAGGTATAGATCACTGGTGCAACCATCTTTAGACCAAAGGGAACTACGTCGGGAATACCAGCCAAGCCGCGTTCGGTCTCGTAAATAAATTTCTGTGTCGCTGACCACCCGGTGCCACCGTACTCAGTCGGCCAGCCTGGCGCGACCCAGCCTTTGGCATGTAGCTTTTTCTGCCACGCAATCATTCCGGTTTTATAGTCTCCACCCTGACTACCACCTAGCTGCTCTGCAACGGTTCCATCAAACTCAGCTGTAAAGAATTCGCGCACTTCGTCTCTAAACGCAAGATCTTCTGCCGAAAATGTAATATCCACGGATCTTCCTTTTTTTTGAAAAATTATAGGAGTAGCCTAGTTTATGGCACTCATGATGTCAATAAATAAAACAGTCCCCTAGATCATCAGCCCAGCAGCTTAAAGCTACTCCATTACCAACGGTACGTCTACCGGTTTGGCCACGCCGCAGAAGTCTGCTTCCATCTACACAGCGGCTCATCCTGCAATTGATCTATTATCATTATAGCAAGGCATTGCATCGCCTTTGAGCAGGCATTTAAGACTGAAAACCCATCAGGCGCTCTCATCAGTGATACGCACTCAGTCGCCTTTCGGTTTTAGGTGTCGGCTGGCACCGACACAAAGGACATCGAACTTTCTGACAGACGGTACGAAAACTATCAACACCGGCTTGCTACACTGCTGCAGCCAATTCACTGGCCTGCTTGATGGCTGCCTTGGCGTCTAACTCTGCGGCTTCGAAAGCCCCACCAATGAGACTGGTGGCTATTTTAGTTCTCGCTAAATCATCGTAAAGCGAGCGTTTGGGCAACTGGCCAGCGCAGATAATCACTGTATCCACTGCAAGCACCTGAGGCACACCCTCGACACTAATATGCAGACCTTGGTCATCGATCCTAAGATATTCGAGGCCATTCATCATCTGCACGCCACGTTTGGCCAATGACATACGATGGGTCCAACCGGTAGTTTTGCCTAAGCCGCGACCGACACGAGTAGATTTTCGCTGCAATAAAAATACCTGTCGGTCGGCAGCCTCAACCTGAGGGCTCACACCTGTAACGCCTCCACGCGGATGATTAATAAAATCGACCCCCCACTCACGAGCAAAGACATCTTTATCCATCGCAGCAGAAATACCGCTGTGCATAATCAGTTCCGAGACATCAAAACCAATGCCGCCAGCGCCCATCACAGCAACAGTCTTACCTACTTCGACATTGCCACGAATCACATCGACATAGCTTACCGCTTTCGGATGATCAATCCCCTCAAGGTCAGGTATACGCGGCGAGATACCGGTGGCCACGACAACATGGTCATAACCTACTGAGGTCAGATCATCGGCACAGACGGTGGTATTTAAATGCACGTCGACCTGATTGACTTCCAACATCCGCGCGTAGTATCTGAGCGTTTCATAAAACTCTTCTTTGCCCGGAATCTGTTTGGCCAGATTAAACTGACCGCCGATCTCACTGCCTGCATCATAAAGAGTAACCGAATGACCGCGACCGGCTGCCACGGTGGCATAAGCCAACCCCGCAGGGCCAGCGCCCACTACGGCGATTTTTTTCGGCGTGCTAGTGAGTACGTAGTTGAGTAGCGTCTCGTGACAGGCTCTGGGATTCACCAGACAGCTGATCTCCTTGCCTTCGAAGCCATGATCAAGACAGGCTTGGTTGCAGGCAATACAGGTATTAATCTCATCTTCACGGCCCTCAAAAGCCTTTAATATCAATTCGGCATCTGCCAGCATCGGGCGCGCCATCGACACGATATCGGCATCGCCATCTTCAAGAACCTTCTCAGCCACATCTGGCATATTGATGCGATTACTAGTGATTGTGGGAATACCCAATTCTTTTCGTAAACGTCCAGTAACCCCAGAAAATGCGGCGCGAGGCACCATAGTAGCAATGGTAGGCACCGTAGATTCGTGCCAGGTAAAGTGCGTACTAATAATCGTCGCACCGGCTTTTTCCATCGCCTTGGCCAAAAGTACCACCTCATCCCAGGACATACCTCCCTGCAACATATCCATCGCCGCAATACGGAAAATTAAAATAAAATTCTCCCCCACCTCAGCACGACAACGACGCATGATCTCCAAAGGAAAACGCATGCGGTTTTCGTAACTACCTCCCCACTGGTCTTCGCGTTGATTGGTTTTTTCGACCAAGAATGTGCTTAACAGATAACCTGCCGAACCGATGATCTCTACACCGTCATAGCCAGCTAATTGGGCCATCTTTGCGCAGTTCACATGATCATTAATTTGTTTTTGTACACCGGTTTCATCTAACTCATTGGGCACCAGTGGCGACAGGCGTGACCTCACTGCTGATGGCCCGACTAACTTTGATGTTTCAGCTAACGGGCCCGCATGCAGTATCTGCATGCAGATTTTAATATTAGGATCAACCGCATGCACAGCTTCGGTGACCTGACGATGATCGGATGCATGTTCTGGCGTAGACATTTCAGAGCCCATACCACCCTCTTCGTTAGGGCTTATACCACCGGTGATAATCATGCCCACACCACCACGAGCGCGTTCGGCAAAGTATGCGGCCAAGCGCTCAAAGCCGCCCTCAACCTCTTCCAGACCCGTATGCATAGACCCCATTAGCGCGCGATTTTTGAGCTGGGTAAAACCCAAATCTAGGGGAGTAAATAAAAGGGGATACTTGTTATGGATAGGAACATGCACCGTCATAGTTAAGGCTCACAATGGTTCTATTTTTAATTATCAGGCTGTGGCAGCTATTGCGGCACTACCATTAATCTTTTGTGTTCTGCTGCTCATCAATTTCAATTAACACATCGTCAACAGCAACCTGTTTGCCCGCCATTGCGCTAACCTCAGCAACCGTTCCGTCAATTTCAGCCTGAATTTCATAATGCATTTTCATGGCTTCTAGTACCGCCAAGGTCTGACCCTTGACCACAGGGTCACCCGGCTCAACCAAGACCTCAAGCAATAGTCCATGCATAGGAGCAGTCACGCGACCGCCACCAACGTTTACATCACTCATACCATCAAGAATAATCATATCTTTAAATAAAGCATCGCGGCCTTCAATCGAACAATGCAGCTGACCTTTTACCGACGACATACTCGTCACAGCTAATATGGTACCGTCTACGCGTAAACTAGCTTTATGCTTATCTATAGCAAGCACAGTAATTTCGACATCAGCCTCAACACCACCAACATCAAAAACTCTATAGGCCTCTAAGCCCTTTGGTGTTATGCCTAAATCACGAGTCAAGTCAGCAAACTGGTACTGCTTACGCGAAATTATGGCGCTGGCGCTGGCCCAGTTTTTCAGACTGGCACTGACCAGCACACTGCGATCAAAAAGCTTCTTGTGTTCCATTGCCAGTTCAATCACTGCGGCCACGGCACTGTCGGCAAAACTCGGCGGAGCAACCTGCAAGTCTTCACCGGAAAATTCTTCGGCAATAAACGCTGTCGTCGCAGTGCCATCAATAAAGCATTGCTTTTCAAGACATTGAATAAGAAAGCGCTTATTGTTTGGCGTGCCGAATAAAACGGTTTCCTTGAGCGCACCAATCAGTCGCAACCGCGCACTCTCTCGATCAGGGCCATAGCCAATAACTTTGGCTACCATCGGATCATAAAAGGGTGAGATATCTTGTCCCGAAACGATACCCGCGTCGATACGTATCCCGACACCATCCGCTGGCTGCCAAAGGTCTACAGGGCCTGAAGCCGGCAAAAAATCTAGACTGGGATCTTCGGTATAGAGTCGCACCTCTATGGCGTGGCCTTCAAGGTGCACATCATCTTGCGTGATACTCAGAGCCTCTCCCTGAGCGACGCTGATTTGCAATGCAACGAGATCAAGACCGGTAATTAATTCTGTAACCGGATGCTCTACCTGCAGGCGCGTATTCATCTCTAGAAAATAAAACGCGCCACTGGCATCCAGTAAAAATTCGACGGTGCCGGCGCCACGATAATTAACACTCTTGGCTGCATCAATAGCCGACTGGCCCATCTGCTCACGCAGTTCTGGCGTCATTATCGGACAGGGAGCCTCTTCAATGACCTTCTGATGACGTCGTTGCACGGAGCAGTCACGCTCGCCCAGATGCACGGTGTTACCAAAGGTGTCAGCGAATACCTGAATCTCTACATGGCGCGGCTGAATGATCGCTTTTTCAAGAATCAGCTCCCCAGAACCAAACGCCGATTTCGCTTCAGCGCGAGCTAACTTGATGGCATTTGCCAGTTCGGCATAGTCCTGCACCAGACGCATACCGCGACCACCACCACCTGCCGCAGCCTTGACCATCAATGGCAGCGCAATCTTATTGCCCTCAGCGAGAAGTGCCTCATCAGTCTGATCATGGCCTTCATAGCCAGGAACGCAGGGAACACCTGCCTCGATCATACGACGCTTCGACTCGGCCTTGTTACCCATAACATCAATCGCTTCGCGGGTTGGTCCGATAAACACAAGCCCAGCAGATTCAACCGCCTCGGCAAAGGCAGAATTTTCACTGAGAAAACCATAACCGGGATGAATCGACTCGGCGCCGCTCGTAGTCGCGGCAGCGAGTATATTTTCGGCTAGCAGATAGGATTCGCCCACAGGCCCCGGGCCGATGCGCACTGCATCGTCGGCAAGTTGCACATGGGGTGCTCCGGCATCCGCGTCGGAATAAACCGCAATGGTGCGATAACCCAATTGTTTAGCCGTTTTAATAACACGACAGGCGATCTCGCCGCGGTTGGCAATTAATATACTGTTAAAGCGCTTCATCAATAGAATTCCTACTATTTATTCCAGGAGGCGGTACGTTTTTCAACAAAGGCAGCAACGCCTTCTAAACCCTCAGGGCTAAGCATGCAGCGAGCAAAACCCTCCGAGGCAAAGTCCAAAGCCTCGGCACGAGGCCGGCGTAATGTTTCAAATAAAATACCTTTAGTCACCGCGTTAGCACCGGGCGCACAGGCCTTGATTTGGTCCAATATGCGCTCACACTGGGCATCCAAATCTGTTCCATCGACTGCCACGCCATGGGCTATGCCAAGCACAACAGCCTCATCACCTTTAAAGCGCGCACCAGTCAACATGAGACGACGCGCCTGTGTCAACCCGATACGCTCAGTCACAAAGGGTGCAATCTGTGCAGGCGGGATACCAAGACTAGTTTCGCTTAATCGGAACCGAGCGTCGGCCGTCACCAGCGTGACATCACCGACACAGGCCAGACCTAGACCGCCACCGATAGCCGCACCTTCGACCAAAATAATAACTACCTGTGGCTGTTCATTCAGCTTGATCATCACATCGCCAAAAGCCCGATTGCCTTTGGCGACCTCGGAGGATTCAACGGTCTGCATGCCCGACTTGAAGCCCTTAATGTCACCGCCGGCACAAAAGACACCACCCTTACCCCTTAAAACAATGGTTCGGACAGAGCGATCATCATGCACCGCCTCAAGCACCGCGACTAACTCTTCAGTCATTGCCGTGTTCAAGGCGTTTTTTGCTTCAGGACGATTGAACCAAATCTTGAGCACGGAATCTTCCCGCTCTAGAATTAGCCACTTCGTTTCTGGTAATTGAGTGTTATCAATTTCTGTCATGATGGTCTTCCCTTGTCACGCAATTAATGAAATCATAGTCGTGCGACGCCGAAACTATTAGGACGCACAGTCCTGCCACGCGCTTCGCGAATAGTTTCCAGTAGCATACCTATTGTGCTGCGCATATTACGTGGATCAATCATGCCGTCGTCCATCATATGGCCAGAGGTATAAAAAGCGTCAGATTGGGAATCAAATATATGCGCCATCATCTGTTCCTGCTGAGCCAGCGCCTCTTCGTCTGGTTCCAAACCCATGGCTGCGGCCTTACTCCGCGCCACCATAGACATGGTTTTAGCCGCCTGCTCACCGCCCATAACACCCATCTTGGCATTGGGTAATGTATAGAGAAAGTCGGGATCATAGCCGCGCCCACACATGCCATAATTGCCGGCACCAAAACTGGCGCCAGTCATAAACGTAATGCGTGGCACATCAATATTGCGCACCGCCTGAATCATCTTTGAGCCATGTTTAATCATGCCGGCCTGTTCCGACTTAGTACCGACAATGTAGCCTGTGGTATTTTGAAAAAACAGCGCCGGTATATTGGCCTGGTCCAACAGTTGCAAGAACTGAGTAACCTTATTAGCACCTTGGGGATCGATAGGTCCATTGTTGCCAATAATACCCACCGCCTGACCAAATATTTCAGCCTGAATACAAACCGTCGACGCACCAAATCGCGGTTTAAAATCTAGAAAATCTGAACCATCCACTACCCGGGCAACCAGCTCACGCATATCGTAAGGCGTCCGGTAATCAGTCGGAATAACGCCAGCCAACTCGTCAGGATCGTAAAGCGGTTCAAGAAAAGGGCGTTTAGTCGGCACAGAGCAGTTGTCATTCCACTGTAAACGATCGATTAACTCGCGACATATCTGAATTCCTTGACCGTCATTTTCTGCCAGATACTCAACCAAACCAGAGATCGAGGCATGCATCTCGGCGCCACCTAGCTCCTCTTCACTGGCGATTTCACCCGTCGCCGCTCTAAGCAGTGGTGGCCCAGCTAAAAAGGCACGGCCGTTATTCTTGATAGCGATAACGTAATCGCTAAGACCCGGCATATAGGCGCCACCTGCGGTAGAGGAACCATGTAATATAGAAATTATAGGGATACCCGCTTTACTCAGCTGCGCCAGTGAACCAAACAGTGCCCCACCCGCACTAAAGCCCTCCACTGTATAATTCATCAAATCGCCGCCGGCACTTTCTACGAGATGCACAAAGGGCAGCCGCTGCTCAAGAGATATCTGTTCAGCGCGGCGAATTCTATAGCCTCCAGCCGTCGTCATTGAACCCGCCAAAATACCGCTATCATCGACCACGACCATGCATCGCACGCCGGAAATAAAACCAATGCCCGCAATGACCGTAGAGCCGGGAATAGATTTAGCCTCCACTTTGGTATCCAACATATAACCAGCGATATTGCCGATTTCTAAAAAAGGCATGCTAGGATCAAGCAACCTAGCCAGACGCTCACGGGGGGTTAGCTGGCCTCTCGCATCAAAACGCGGTTTGCGCTTTTCAGAGATAGCCCGACCGCGGCCATTCAGCTCATTCAGTTTTTCGATCAGCGCTAGCATTTCGCTACGTTGTCGCAAAAATGTCTCTGATTGGGTGTTTATTTTTGAGGCAAATACTGCCATTGGGCTGTCTCCGTCTGCTGATATTACTTAATTATTACAACCTGGTTGGCAATCTCTGCACTAACCGGAATTGAGGCGGCTAACAACAACTGCCCGTAGCCTTTGCCTTGAGAATCATTTCTGATACTGGCCATGCCACCACCGCCCAACACATCGTGAATCAAAAAATTAATCGCATCGGTACCGGGCATCAGGTAACGCTCCACAGACGTTTCGGCCGTCGCGCCGGCGGGTAAAAAGTGCTCAAATCGCTCAAACACAGCCTGTTCAGAAAGCGCCGCATAAATATAAGGAAGGTACTCAGGCTGTCGTGCGATAACACCGATATTAGACTTGTCACCTTTATCGCCACTGCGTGCCCAAGCTAAATTTATCAATGGCACTTCGATTAATTCTCCGGTCGGCGCTGCCGGTGTATCGGGGCGAGAGATAGCCTCGCAATCAAGAGCGACTCCGGCGGTGTCTGGTACGTCAAAAATAACGCCGTCTAGCTCAACCTGAATCTTTGCAGTACCCTTGGGTAGAGCAAAAGAGAAAAGGCGCACCACAGGCGATGGACTGGGCCGCGCGCCGGCAAAACCCGATAGGCCAG
>Ga0209711_10000200_pt1 | contig 60410 bp, 56 predicted proteins | sample ArcticOcean_MG_C_7_FD_187441 | JGI IMG/M metagenome (GOLD analysis project Ga0209711, IMG submission 187441) | Marine microbial communities from western Arctic Ocean - ArcticOcean_MG_CB11_88 (SPAdes) (version 2) | ecosystem: Environmental > Aquatic > Marine > Oceanic | place: Arctic Ocean... | reverse complement strand
TTCAGGCCATAGAATCAAAGCAGATAGTAGACAATAAAATTATAAACTATCTAGATTTAGTTGCTTTAGCAATTGCAGCTGATGTTGTGCCTTTGACTGGTGAAAACAGGGTTTTAGCTTTTATTGGGCTACAAATTATTAATTCAAATCCTAAATTAGGAATCCACAGTCTTCTAAAAAAAAATACTAAAAAAGAATATACTATTAGCGATCTAATGTTTTATGTTGCACCTCGAATAAATGCTGCAGGACGAATTAAACATGCTTCATTGGCACTAGAATTACTAATTAGTAAAGAAAAAAATTCTGCAGAAAAATTAGCTTTAGAAATAGAAGAATTAAATACTTTAAGAAGAGAAATTGAAAGAGAGATGACCGTTCAGGCAGTTGATCAAGTTGATAAATCAAATCAAAAATTAAACTCTATTGTTGTCTTTGATTCAGAATGGAATAAAGGAGTTGTAGGGATTGTTGCTTCAAGACTTGTCGATAAATACTACAAACCTTCTGTAGTGTTTTGCGAATCTTCTAAAGGTTATTTAACAGCTTCTGCAAGATCAATCAAGGGCTTAGACCTTTACTTGATAATGAATGAGTGTAAGCAATATATTGATCAGTTTGGAGGGCATAAATATGCTGCGGGACTAACAATTAAAAAAGAAAATTTAGAACAATTTAAAAAACAGTTTGAAGATATTGTTTCTCAAACAATTGATAGTAGTATTTTTGAACAGGAATTACAGATTGAGTCTAAGATTAACCTAAGCGAGATTACACCAAAATTTTTTAGAATACTAAAACAGTTTGAACCTTTTGGTACTGGAAATAAATCCCCTTTGTTTTTATCAGAAAATCTAAGATTAAAAGGTAAGCCTTTCGAACTAGGAAAAGAAAAAGAACACATAAAGCTTAATTTGTCTCAAGATGGCATAAACTCGTACTCCTCAATTGGATTTTGGTTTTCTAATAAATTTAATGATATTGAAAACAAAGAAAATTTTTCAGCGGTTTATAATATAGACGAAAATAATTGGAAAGATGTTTCAAGCATTCAACTAAAGCTAAAAGATTTAAAATAAAAAAAAGCCTCTTGAAAAAGAGGCTTTTTTTTATGAACAGAAAATCTGTTTTTAGAATCTATAAGTAAATCCTAAGTTCCAAGTTCTTCCCCATCCAGGAAAAACTTTATTTCTAGTATTTACTCCTAAGTATGTGCTATCTCCAGGTCCAGCTTCATAATTTGTTTTTGATTCTGCAAAGTAATAATTGTCAAAGATGTTATTTATGTTAGTTCTTACTAAAACAGTCTCTCCAGCAATATTCAGCTTGTATGAAGCACCAAAGTCAAATAGATCATAAGAAGGAAGCATCATAGCTTGATCTTCTGGATCTGTAAAGTCTTCAACATTGAAATCTGCATATAAATCAGAAGCATTGAACATGCTTATGTTAAACTTAAATAAGTCTGAAGGCGTAACAACTAGATTTACTCTTGACGTTTTTTGAGCAGCATCTCCTACTTTAACTCCATCTAAATAAATAGTTCCAGAACCAATTAAATTTCTGCTTGAATCAAACACATCTGCTGTTACATCTCCTCCGTATTCGTAGTTACCTAATGAAAGCATTCCTTCTACTTTTACAAAAGGGCTAATTTCGTACACCCCATCAAATTCAATTCCAGTGTGCACTTGTTCTATTCCATAGTAATTAGCAGTTCCGTTTACTCCATCAACTCTAACACCATCTGAAAGGAATCTGTCTTTCCAGCTAGTTTTGTAGATGTTAACATTGAAATTAAAGTTACTAGATCTGTAGCCGTAACCAGCTTCAAGACCAACAACTTTTTCGTTTCTTAAATCAGGATTAAGATTGTTTCCATAGTTAATCCATACAGCATCAAAGTTTGGTTGCTTAGAATAAGTACCAGCGTTAACATATACATTGTTTTTAGCATCAATGTTGTAGTTAGCACCACCCTTTAAGTTACCACCGCTAATATTTTTCCAATCTGTTTTTTGATTTCCAGGAGTTTGATTAAAAAACTCTTCTCTTTGGAAACCTTGATTAGACATAGCTCCTTGAACAAATAAGGAAAGTGCATCATTACTGTATTCTAACTGTCCAAATACGCCACTCCATCTAACAAATCCATCATTGTGATAGTCAATCTTTTCTTCTTCGTCAGTATCTTTAAACACATTCCATAAATCACCAACATCCGAGCCGTATGTTTTAGTTCTAACAGCGCTTCCACCCGAGTAGTTTACGTTATCAAAGCCTCTATATCCGTCAGCACCTAAAAGATTATCTAGTCTTCTGTAATGAATACCTCTATAACTTCTTAAGTCAACTCCGAAATCTAAAGTTAATTTATCAGAAAGTTCTTTCTTTAAATTAACAAGACTTCCAACAAAATTGTGAGAATTAACAGAAGCTCTTCTTACAAAACCATTTCTTTTAACTCCGTCTACTCTTTCGTCTTGATCGTTAACTATATATAATCCAGTAGCTCCGTCAACAACATTGTTGTACGAAAAACCATCATAAAAATCCGTAGCGGTTCCAGAATTAGAAGCTACAATTTTGTCCCAGTTAACTTGACCGTTCATTGGATTTCTGAAATCACCATCACTTGCATATTTTCCGCCCAAACGACCAATATCTCCAGTTCCACCACCTCTTCCTATTGAGTAGTAAGCAGAAGCAGATAAGTTAGTTGATTCGTTTATTTTATATTCCCAGTTTACAGACGCAATTGGCTTGTGGTAAAAGTTTTTTCTCCAGTTAAACTCTTGACCGTTCATATACCCGTGGTTGTAGTTATAACGAATTCCATATTTTTCATAGTCAGCTGCGTTAGCCATATTATAAAAACTGCTTGTTCTTTGATTGTGAGTCTGAGGAGCACCCGTTACAATTACTTGTACATTATGCTTGTCATCGTCTGACTCCCATCCGTAACCCATAAAGTAGTTATAACCTTCAAACATAGTCCCATCAACATAACCATCTCCTTCAACTCTTGAAAATAATAAAGAAAGAGCATGTCCACCTTCCATTTCACCCGTGTTGTATGAAGCTACAGTTTTCATGTAACCATCATTACCAACAGTTGCAGCTATTTTACCACCTTGAGTAAGATCAGTAGATTTTGTTAAAACATTAATTGTTCCACCAACAGACGAGATCGCTAATTTAGAAGCTCCTAAACCTCTTTGAACCTGCATTGCAGAAACAACATCAGTTAATCCTGACCAGTTTGACCAGTAAACGTTTCCGTTCTCCATGTCATTAACAGGAATACCATTAATTAAGACTGCAGTGTTTTGAGAGTCAAATCCTCTTACATTTATTCTAGAATCACCAAAAGCACCTCCTCCTCTAGTTGCATAAACACCAGGCGTGGAGTTAAGCATTTCAGGAAGCTCTAAGTTTCCAATTCTCTCTTGAATATCAGAAGCTGTTAAAGTAGATACTGCAACTGGAGTTTTTCTATCGATAGCAAAATCAACAGTTCCAAAAACAGTAATACCGTCAAGTTCATTAGCACTTGCCGAAAGAGCAATATCGCCTAAACTTAATCCTGAACTAAAAGCTATTTCCTTAGAATCATATCCTACGTAAGAAACAACTAATGTGCCTGATTCAGATGCGTTTATTGTAAATGCACCATTAAAATCAGTAGAAACTCCATTAGAAGTCCCCTTAACAAGTACCGTAGCGCCTGGAAGGCCGGAGCCTAGTTCAGCATCGACAACTGTACCTGTAATAACGTTTTGAGCGTAACAGAATCCTGAGATCAAGACCGCTGTAAAAAGTAAGGTTATTTTTTTCATAATTTAATTGTAGTTAATATTCTGCAAATGTGCTGAAATTTTGTTAAATAAGTGTTAAATAAGTGTTACTTTTTTTTAACAAATTTTGTGCATAACTCAGTATATTTAATGTTTTTTAAAGAATTCTTATTTAAATCAGTAAAAACTATTGATTTGATAAATAGGTTTTTAATAAAGAGTTAGTAGAACTATCGTGATTAGAAATTTTTTGATCTTCGATTTCTTTTAAAACCTTGGAAGCTAATTGTTTTCCGAGTTCGACCCCCCATTGATCATAGCTATAAATATTCCATATAATACCCTGAACAAATATTTTATGTTCATACATAGCAACTAAAGACCCTAAACTTTCTGGCGTTAGCTGATTTATTAGAAAAGTGTTTGTAGGTCTATTGCCTTTAAATACTTTGAAAGTTTTTAATAAATTGATTTCAGACTCATTTAAACCAGATTTTTTTAACTCGTCAACAACAGTTTTTTCAGACTTGCCCGTCATTAAAGCCTCGGTTTGAGCAAAAAAATTAGACATTAACTTATTATGTTGAGTATTTTCTTTAAAAAGAGGTTTTTTAAAACCAATGAAATCACAAGGAATTAGTTTTGTTCCCTGATGAATTAATTGAAAAAAAGCATGTTGAGAATTTGTTCCCGTATCACCCCAAATTATATTCCCCGTTTGGTATTCTACCACCTTTCCAGATCTATCCACACTTTTTCCATTACTTTCCATAATGGCCTGTTGAAGATAAGCTGGTAATCTGTTTAAGTATTGAGTATAAGGTATTACGGCTTCTGTTTCACATTTGAAAAAGTTGTTATACCAGACGCTTAAAAGTGCTAAAATCACAGGAATATTGTTCTTAAACTCAGTTTTTTGAAAATGTTTGTCCATTTTATGTGCTCCGGATAAAAGCTTACGAAAATTATCATAACCTATGGCCAGACTAATTGAAAGACCTACCGAGCTCCACAACGAAAATCTCCCACCAACCCAATCGTTCATCGAAAAGACCATTTTGGAATTAATTCCAAATTTTTTGATTTCACTTACGTTTGTTGAAACAGCAGCAAAATGTTTTGAAATTGCGTTTTTATCTAATTTTGAAACAAGCCATTCTTTAATTGTATTTGCGTTAGAAATAGTTTCTTGAGTAGTAAAAGTCTTAGAAACGATAATAAATAATGTAGTTTCAGGATTTAAACTTTTAATTGTCTCAAGCACATGGTCTCCGTCTACGTTTGAAACAAAATGAGGTTTAAGACCAGATGAATAGTGTTTTAACGCTTCTACAATCATAACGGGCCCAAGATCTGAACCGCCAATTCCAATATTAACAATGTCAGTAAATGATTTACCAGTATGTCCTTTTAGTTCTCCAGAAATCACATCATTTGTGAAAGATTTTATTTGTTTTCTTGTCTCTAAAATTGAAGGAACAATATCTAAACCATTAAAATTTATTTTTTCATTTCCATCAGTTCTAACAGCAGTGTGTAAAACTGCTCTTTTTTCAGTTTCGTTAATCGAATCTCCGTTAAATTGTTTTGAAATAGCGTCTTTAAGGTCACATTCATTTGCTAATTCAATAAGTAAGTTAAGTGTTGTATTGTCAATTCTGTTTTTTGAAATATCAACATTAAAATCATTCCACTTTAAATTAAAATCTTCGTTACTAGGCCTGGATGAAAGTAAGTTTTTAATTTCTTCATTTTCAATTTCTTTAAAATGAGTTTTTAATTTCTTCCAAGATTTAGTTTTAGTTGGATTTATTTTTTTTAAAGTCATTTAATGAAATTTTGTAGTTGAATTTTTTACAAAGGTAACGGATTCAATAGAATCAAGCTGATTTTTGACAGGTAACATATATGTCAAATATCTTTTCTTTAGTTCTTTCGAAATAGGTTTAGCCTCTGGAAGCTTTTGTCTTAAGGGATCAACTTGTTTTCCATTTTTCCAAAACCTATAACATACATGTGGACCAGAGGTATTTCCCGTCATTCCAACTGTTCCAATATAATCGCCTTGTTTAACAAATTGACCAACTTTAACACCTCTTTTATCCATATGAAGATATTGAGTTGAATAGGTGCCGTTGTGTTTAATTTTAACGTAGTTTCCGTTTCCTCTGGTATAACTAGACTTAACAACTGTTCCGCTTGCTGTCGCTCTTATAGGGGTTCCTCTTGGGGCTGCAAAATCAGTTCCAAAATGTGGACGAATTCTACCATAATATGCGATTTTTCTTTTTAAATTATATCTAGAAGAGATTCTACTAAATTGAACAGGAGCTCTCAAAAAAGCTCTTCTTAAATTTTTTCCATTTTCATCAAAATACTCGAACAAACCTCTTTTAGAATCAGTTTCAAATTCAATAGCATAAAAAGGTTTTCCCCTGTGTTCAAAATAAGCTGAATGAATTCTGTTAAGACCTACGTAAATAGAATCGTCAACGAATTTTGCAGAATAAATAATTTTAAAATTATCTCCTTTTTCTAACCTAAAGAAATCGATTGTCCATGCGTAAATTTCAGAAAGTTCGTTGGATAAAAGCGGAGAAAGTTTTTTTTCTTCCATCGTTTCAGAAAGAGAACTTGTAATCACGCCTTCGGCCTCAAATTCTAATAACTCTACAGCTTTAGATTTTTTTTCAGCCCAAAGGGAATCAGTTAATGATACAACAACATAATCAATTAGATTAGGCTGATAAATAAAAACTTTAGGAGTTTTTAAAGAATCTTTTGAAAAAAGTATAGTATAAGGTTTCCCGATGTTAATTTTTCTAACATCAAACACCTTTTTTGCCTTTTGAACGATATTATATATTTGAGGATAAAAAAGATTGTTATTTTCTAAAATAGAACCAAATGAATCACCACTTTTTACTGTATCTTTTTTAACAGTGAAATTGTTTAAAGTATATCCAAATTGAGTTATAATTTTTTCTTTTATAATTTCAGAGGTTTTTTCAGGCTTTTCCTCCCCGCAGGACATTAAAAGAATAGATGTTAAGAGAATTATTAATATTTTATTCATTTAATTTTATTTTAAACGGATGTTTTAGTCCTCGAAACTCCTCCAAGTCAGCTTCTATAGATCCAATTCTAAGACCAGCTTTAATTTTGACAGGCAGTTTGTTTTTGTCATTACTTACCCAAAGCGTTAAACTTTCACTATCTCTAAAAACTCTTCCAGATTCAATATAGGGTCTAAACTTTAAGCAATTTATTACGCCAAATTTTGTGTAAACATCTTCGTATCCCAAAAATTTCATTCTAAAGGGATAGTTTTCAGCATCAAAAAAAATATTTATCCTTATAAAATCATTTATTTTAAGTTTATTAACATCAAAATGATTTCTAAGATAATAGAATGTTGAAATTAAGTCCTGAACATTTTTTTCAATTTTTACAGAACTTAATCTTGAGTTTTTAATATCGTTAATATTGGCTAAGTTGTTTATGTAGTCGTAATTTATTTCAACATTTTTAGTGTAACCTCCTTCGTAAATATTTCTTGTAGACTTTATCGGCTGAACTAAGTCTTTATTAAAAAATGTTTCATAAACATCATCAACCTTAAAAAACCATCTTGCTATTCCTGTTGTTCTGCCAATTGCTGTTGCTTTATAAATTTTTTCTCCCTCAACTTGATCTTCATCAAGGTTTAAGGTTGCATAACTAGCATTAAAAAATCCATAATGAAGTCTAAACTTTAAGGATTCACCAGTTTTAAAAGAATCAAAAGATTTATTGATAAATGGAGCTTTCTTCCCAGAATAATTCTGAGCATTAATTTGAAAACAAATAAAAAAAACAGTTAAACTCCAATAAATTTTCAAGCGCATAGTTTGACAAAAATAATAAATACTAATTCATAGAATTTAAAAAATCTTTTAATTTTTTTGCTTTGCTTTCTCCAACTTCACTAATTAGAAGTTCTAACGAAGTTTCTCTAATGTTTTTTAAAGATTTAAATTTCTTTAATAATGCAGTTTTTGTCTTTTCTCCAATTCCTGGAATTCCATCAAAAGAAGATGTTAAGGCCTGTTTACTTCTTTTATTTCTGTGAAGAGTAATTGCAAAACGATGAGCTTCATTTCTCATTTGTTGAATGACTTTCAAAGTTTCGGATTTTTTATTTAAATACAAAGGAACAGGATCATTTGGATAAAAAATCTCTTCTAATCTTTTTGCAATACCCAAAATAGCGATAGTATTTTCTAAGTTTAGTTTTTTTAAAGCTTTTATTGAAGAGCTTAACTGACCCTTTCCTCCATCTATAATTATTAAGCTAGGTAAAACTGATTTTTCCTCTACCATTCGTTTGTAACGCCTGAATACAACCTCTTCCATAGAGGCATAATCATCAGGCCCTTCAACAGTCTTGATATTAAAATGTCTGTAGTCTTTTTTAGAGGGTTTACAATTTTTAAAAACGATACAGGATGCTACCGGGATTGAGCCTTGAATATTAGAATTATCGAAACACTCAATATGAACAGGAACTTCATTTAGTCTTAAATCAAGTTTCATTTGATTTAAAATTCGATTAGTATGCCTTTCGGGGTCAACTATTTGAACTTGTTTCAATTTTTCAATCTTGAACTGAGTCGCATTTCTTAAGGAAAGATCTAGTAATTTTTTATTATCCCCCGCTCTAGGGAAAATAAATTTTAAATTCAAAATTTTGTCAAACTCAATATTAGTTATAACGGTACTATTTTTAGAATTAAACTTATCTCTTAAATTCACTATTGTCATAAGTAATAGTTCTTTATCGGTTTCGTCTAATTTTTTTTTGATTTCTACATTATGAAATCTCACTATTCTGCCAAACGCGACTTGTAAATGATTTACATATGCATGTGAAGAATCTGAAATAATACTGAATACATCAATATCGTTTAGCTTAGAACTAACTACGGTAGATTTAGATTGGTAATTTTCTAGACGCTCTATTTTTTCTTTTGCCGCTTGAGCTTTTTCAAAATGTAATAATTTTGAGGAAATTTTCATTTCATTTTTGAAATAGTTTATAGAACTTGATAAATTTCCCTTCAAAAAATCTCTAATATTTGAAATGTAAATGTTATAATCTTTTTCTTCTTGATGGCCTTCACATCCTCCTAGGCAATTTCCAATATGGTATTCTAAACAAACTTTATATTTTTTTTCAAGCACATTTTTTTCTTTTAAATCATAATGACATGTTCTTAACGAATAAAGATTAGAAAAAATATCCATGATCGTTCTAACAGTTTTATAATTAGTGAATGGGCCAAAATATTCCGAGCCGTCTTTTTCAACTCTTCGAGTTGTCAGAACTCTCGGGAAAGACTCATTTTTTATTACAATCCAAGGATAAGTTTTGTCATCGCGTAATAAAATGTTGTATTTAGGCTGATATTTTTTAATTAGTGAGTTTTCTAAAAGTAGCGCATCTGACTCACTAGAAACAACAATATGTTTGATTTCAGAAATGTTTTTAACTAAATTTTTAGTCTTTCTAGAACCAATATTTTTTTGAAAGTACGACGAGACTCTTTTTTTTAGATTTTTAGCCTTTCCAATGTAAATTATTTTGTCTTCTTTATTAAAAAACTGGTATACCCCAGGCTCCGAGGGCATCGTTGAAAGCTCAATTTTTAAAGATGGACTAATCACAGTTTAAAATTAATTCTTTTATCTTTGGAACACTTAATAAATCTATGGAAACTGAAATGTTTATTGCAATAATTATAACAAACATTTGTTTTGTTGGAGTCGCATATCTAACAAATGAAAATAATGCAGACATGTTGTTAGCTGGTTATAATACCATGTCTAAGCAAGAAAAAGAGGCTTTTGATTTAAAAAATTATTTAGTTTTTTTCAAAAAGTTTTTTATAAATCTTGCAATATATACCTCATTAATTTTCTTAATTTTTTATATAGCTTTTGATGAATCTACAGCAAGTATTGCATATTTTATTTCAGTTCTTTTGCCTATGCCTTATATGATTTACAAGGGTAATAAGTTTAAGATCAAGAAAAAGTGAAAAAGCAAACTTTAAGGTTAAGTTTTAAAAGGAAAAGGAACGCTTTTTCGTCTGAAGAGATTCAAAACTTAAGTCTTGATCTTGCCAACCAAATTCTCAACCTTAATATATGGGGATACACTAATTTTCATGTTTTTTTCCCAATTGAAAAAAATAATGAAATTGACACTAAACTAATTATTCAGGTTATTCAAGGAAAAGACAAGAACGTTATTCTTCCCAAATTAAATATAGAAAACAAATCTTTTTTAAATTTTTTGTTAACTGACTCAACTTTACTAAAAGAAAATGAGCTAGGAATAGCAGAACCTCAATCTGGAATTCAGATCAATGAGAATCAAATTGAGGTTGTTTTTGTTCCTTTATTATGTTTTGACAAGTCAGGACACAGAGTTGGATACGGTGGAGGATATTATGACAGGTTTTTAAAAAAATGTCCAAAAAACACTGTTAAGATTGGATTATCTTTTTTTGATCCGATTCAAAAAATATCCGATATAAACATTACAGATGTTAGGATGAATTTTTGTTTAACTCCAAAAAAGATTTATGAATTTTGAGGATATATTTTTTTGTTAAACAACAACATTATACCAACTCCAGTCGAAATTGAAGTGTCTGCAATATTAAAAACAGGTTCAAAAAAAGTAAAACTTTCTCCACCTAGATAAGGCAACCATACTGGCCAGTTCCATGAAACCATTGGAAACTGAAGCATATCAACAACATGACCATGAAACAAAGATTCATAACCATTACCAGGGTTAAATTGAGCTACGTTGTAATAGCTTTCTGTAAATAAATATCCATAAAAAACAGAGTCAATTATATTTCCTATAGCTCCTGCTAGTATTAAAGAGAGGGATATTGTTAATAGTTTGCCAGCATTTTTTTTAATACTATCATAAAGCCAATAAAAGATGAATGTAACGGCGACAACTCTAAATAGAGTTAAAAATAATTTGCCAGTTCTTTCAGAAATAAAAGGCAAAAAATCATTTATTGTAGCGCCCCAAGCCATTCCTTTGTTTTCAATAAATAATAATTTAAACCACCCTAAATCAAACAACGGGAGTTGGCCGTAAATTGTAAGCGGAAAATTTAATTTAATGTATACTTTTGAAACTTGGTCAACAATTAAAATTAACAGTACAATAAGTAAAGATTTCTTTAAACTCATAGATAGGAATCATTTAAAAACAACAAATTATTTTTGAAGATTCTTGGCTTCAATACTTAAGGTAGCATGAGGTACAAGTTCAAGTCTTTTTTTGTTAATTAATTTTCCAGTTACTCTACAAACTCCATAAGTTTTATTTTCTATTCTAATAAGAGCACTTTTTAAATCTCTTATAAATTTCTCTTGTCGAATAGCCAATTGAGTGTTAGCTTCTTTTGACATCGTTTGAGAACCTTCTTCAAAAGCTTTAAAAGTAGGAGAGGTGTCTTCGGTTCCGTTATCTCCATCATTCATATAAGCACTCTTAATTAATGCTAAATCATTTTGCGCTTTTTCTATTTTTTCTTCAATTAAAGATTTAAAATATTTTAAGTCTTTGTCTAAATATCTTGTAATTGCCATAATTAATCAATTTTGGTTAAATGTAATTTAGAGTTAATATTATCAAATTCAAGTAAAATTCCGTTATTTAAATCATCTAAAACTTCCAGTTTTTCAGCTAAAGTCTCAGTCAAAATATAATCTTGGTTTTCAAAAATAGCTTTTTCAAGGACAATATCCTTTTGAATTTTTAAATTAATTTTATCAGTAACTAGAAGTCCACTTTCTTTTCTTAAAGTTTGAATTCGATTTACTAACTCTCTACAGATGCCTTCATTTATTAATGCATCATTTAATTGTATATCAAGGGCTACTGTTACTCCATTCTCAGATGCTACTAACCAGCCTTCAATATCTTCAGAAACAATTTCTAAATCACTTGGTTCTAAAATTATTTTTTCAGAATCTAGAGTTATAGAAACAGACTGATTTGCTTCAATTTTTTGAATGTCAGAATCGCTAAGAGTTTTAATTTTAGCCATTACTGCAGATAATTTCTTGCCAAGTTTAGGCCCAAGTGATTTGAAATTAGGCTTAACTTTTTTAATTAATATTCCAGAGGAATTACTTATAAGCTCTACTTCTTTAACATTTACTTCAGACTTAATCAGTTCAGAAATTTCAAGAATTTCTTTTTTTTCATTTTCATTAGAAAATGGAATCATGATCTTAGAAAGAGGTTGACGAACTTTAATTTTTTCTTTTTTTCTAAGGGACAATACTAAAGAGCATATAGTCTGAGCATTTCTGATTTTTTGTTGTAGTTCAGGATATATTTCATTGGAATTTGAAACAGGAAATTCATCATGATGAACTGAATCTAATGGGTTTTTTGAAGTATTAGTGACCAAATCTTTATATAGTCTGTCCATAAAAAATGGTGCGATTGGAGACGATAATTTAGACACTACAGTTAAACATTTATAAAGAGTCTGATATGCGCTAATTTTATCTTGACCATAAGATCCTTTCCAAAATCTTCGTCGAGATAATCTTACATACCAATTACTTAAATATAATTGAACAAAGTTTGAAATAGCTCTTGCAGCTTTTGTAGGCTCATAATTATCATAATGATCGTCAACTTCAGCTATTAAAGAATTTAGCTCTGATAATATCCATTTATCAAGCTCAGGCCTGTCATTTATATTTATTTCATTTTCACTATAATTGAAATCATCAATATTGGCGTATAAAGCAAAAAACGAGTAAACATTGTAAAGCGTCCCAAAGAATTTACGTTTACTTTCTTCAATCCCGTCTAAATCAAACTTTAGGTTATCCCACGGATTAGCGTTACTAATCATGTACCATCTAGTGGCATCTGGGCCAAAATCAGAAATAGTTTTAAAAGGATCAACGGCATTACCCAGTCTTTTTGACATTTTTTGGCCGTTTTTATCAAGAACAAGTCCATTAGAAATTACGTTTTTATAAGCTATTGATTTAAAAACTGTTGTTGCAATAGCATGAAGAGTATAAAACCAACCCCTAGTTTGGTCTACTCCCTCAGCTATATAATCAGCTGGGAAGGCTTCATTGTTGTCAATTTTATTTTTGTTTTCAAATGGATAATGCCATTGGGCATAAGGCATAGACCCTGAATCAAACCAAACGTCAATCAAATCAGGTTCACGATACATTTTCTCGCCCTTTTTAGAACAAAGAACAATGTCATCAACTACATTTTTATGTAAATCAATTTTATCATAGTTGTCATCGCTCATGTCCTTGTGATCAAAGTTTTCAAAAGGATCATTTTTCATAAACCCTTTTGAAACAGATTTTTGAATTTCTGTTTTTAATTCTTTCATTGAGCCAATAACCAACACCTCTTTAGAATCACTTGTTCTCCATATTGGCAATGGAATCCCCCAGAATCGAGATCTTGACAAATTCCAATCATTAGCATTTGCTAGCCAGTTTCCAAATCTACCTTCCCCTGTTGATTTAGGCTTCCAGTTAATTGACTTATTAAGCTCAACTAAATCTTCTTTTTTATCAGTTACTTTTATAAACCAAGAATCTAAAGGGTAGTATAATATTGGTTTATCAGTTCTCCAGCAATTTGGGTAACTGTGAACATATTTTTCAACCTTAAAAGCTTTGTTTTGCTCTTTAAGCTTTATGGCGATTTCAACATCTACAGATTTTTCTGGAATATTTTCTTTTTCATAATATTCATTCTTAACAAACTTTCCTGCTAAAAAACCAAGTTCTTTTCTAAATTTTCCTTGTAAGTCAACCAACGGAACAGGTTGTTGATTTTCGTCAAGAATTAATAATGCTGGTATCTCAGGCGAAGCCATTTTAGCAACTTTTGCATCATCTGCACCAAAAGTAGGGGCAGTATGAACAATTCCAGTACCATCTTCTGTTGTCACAAAGTCACCATGAATAATCCTAAAAGCATTTTCAGGATTTTTATAAGGTAAAGGAGCCTCTTCCCAAAGCTGAGAATATTTTATTCCAACTAATTCACTTCCATTTATTGATTCATTAATTAAAAAAGGAATTTTTTTATCAATTTTTGAATTATACTTAAGATCATCTTTTGAATAAACTTCAAAATAACCACCATTAAATACTTTTGATATTAGGTCACTTGCTAAAACAACATTTGTAAACTCATGCGTATATTGATTAAAAGTTGATACTACGCTGTATTTTATTTTTGCACCAACAGTAAGAGCGGTGTTTGAAGGAAGAGTCCAAGGGGTAGTTGTCCAGGCTAAAAAATATAAAGTTTCATAACTAGACAATAATGAAGGAAGTGAGTTGTTTAAAGCTTTAAATTGAGCAGTTACAGTTGTATCACTTACGTCTTGATAAGTCCCAGGTTGATTTAGCTCATGAGAGCTTAATCCTGTTCCTGCTTTTGGTGAGTAAGGCTGAATAGTATAGCCTTTATAAATTAAATTCTTATCGAAAAGCTGTTTTAATAGCCACCAAACGGATTCAATATATTTTGACTTATAAGTAACATAAGGATTACTCATGTCTACCCAATAGCCCATTTTTTTTGTTAAATCATTCCAAACGTCTGTATATTTCATTACGGCTTTTTTACAAGCCTTATTGTAATCTTCTACAGATATTTTAGTTCCAATATCTTCTTTTGTAATCCCTAAATCTTTTTCAACACTAAGTTCGATTGGAAGGCCGTGTGTGTCCCATCCTGCTTTTCTGTCAACTTGAAACCCTTTTAAGGTTTTATATCTACAAAAAATATCTTTGATACTTCGTGCCATAACATGATGTATCCCTGGCATGCCATTGGCAGAGGGGGGACCTTCGTAAAAAATAAATTTAGAAGCGTTTTTTCTTAAACTAATACTTTTTTCAAAAGAGCGGTTTTTTTCCCAGTCTGCTAGAACTTCATCTGCAACTTGAGATAAATTTAAACCATTGTATTCTTTAAATGCCATTGTGAATAAATCGAAATTTACTAAAAGCGAAAGTAACTATTTTAGATGAAATTTGCAGAACTTAAAACTTATAACTTAAAACTAAATTTAAGTTCCTTCCAGGTGCCGATATTCCTGAGGCAAATTCTCTGTAATGAATGTCAAAAATATTATCTAAAACAATTAATGTTTTAAATCTATTAGAAAATTTATAAGATGAAGAAAGTTTCACTACACTCCAAGAGGGCATTCCACTGTAAGTAAAGTCTATTCCGTCAAAAATAATTGGAGTTTCTTCCAGACCGTCTTCTCCTCCAATGCTGTATTTATCTGGATCTTTTGAGCTAGAAAATTTGTAAGATAACTCAAAATCACTCGATTTATTTATAATATATCTAAAAGAAAACTTTCCAAAAAAAGGAGAAATTGACGGTAGTGGGAGGTCATTATCTACACTTCCTCCTTCGGTGTAAGTTAAATCACCTTTAATCAACCATAAATCAGGAAATTTTAGTTTAAAGCCTAGAGAGGCTCCATATATATATGCATTTCCCTTGTTTACATTAGCCATTGTAATTACTTCTTCAGAATTGAATATAATAGTAGATTTATCACTAGTTGATCTATCATCAGTTATTTCAAAGTAATCTCTTGTAATATGTTTTGATATATGAGTATAATATGCATTTATAGAAAACATATTTTGCTTATCAATAGAAAATTTAGAAAGACCAAGCTCAGTATTATATGCGTATTCAGGCTTTAGTTCAGCATTTGGAACTGAAAGTATACCATTTTGCTCTCGAATTTTTCCAATATCGTCAATATTTGGAGACCTGAAACCGCTAGAAAAATTAGTACTTATTTTCCAATTATTTTTTGATCTAAAGACATAACCTAAACTACTTGTAATGGAAGAATTTTTAGAGTGAACATCAGAAATATTTGCATTAATGATATTGTCATCGTTCCACTTTGCCTTAAGCATAGTGTTAGTAAATCTCATACCTATATTAAAGTTTGATTGTTTTGAAATATCTTTTCTAAACTCATAATAAGCAGCAGCTGTTGAGTAATGCCCTTCTTCACTTGGATATCTTGTGGGAATATTATAAAATTGATTTGATTCAGCCATCCCAGATTCTGATAAGTTATAGTTTTGCAAAAACGCTTTAGAGTTAACATTATTGAAAGTATATTCAAAACCATATACTAGAGATGAATTATTAGAATAGTTTTTAAAATAATCGTTATTTATAGAAAACACATTTAGATTTTCTATTTGATTAATTTTAGAAAGCTCTTGAAACCTTCTAGAGTGACGTGATTCGGCTATTTTTTGATAAGCAAAAAGCAGCTTGCTTTTATCACTTAATTTTTTCTTTTTTGAAAAATTAAAAAGTGCAGAAATCATTGTTCTTTTTTGTGGACCGTAATACCATTCTGAGTATTTGTAATTTCCGTTTTTTATTTCGTTTAGTTTATCAAATCTATTTATATCAGAGGAATTAGAGTGTTGTAAATTTATAATCATATTAGATGATTCTGAAAGCAAAAAATTAAATTTTTGCATAAAGTCATATTGTTCGTAGGCCGTGTTTAGCTGAGTCTTAGGGTTGTCATTAGTAATTTTAGAGTCATTAAATTTGTCTGAATCTAAATAATGATTGTCTAAGCCCCAATCATCAAAACCATGTTTTCTTTCACCACCCATTATAATATCACCAAATTTTGAAAAAGAAATGTTTGTATAGCTTGCCCATTTTTTTGCACTATACTCAAAGTCTAAATTTTGAATAATATTGTTTAACCTAACATTATAAGATGAAATTCCATTAGAATTCCATTTATTATTATTATTAATTTTTGGGGTCTTAGTATAAAAATGTACCACCCCGCCCAAAGCATCAGAGCCGTATCCCACAGATGAAGGTCCGTAAATAATTTCTGTTCTTTCAAGACTATTTGGATTTACGGTAATAGAGTTTTGCAAATGTCCTGAACGATATATGGCATTATTCATTCTTACACCATCAATAACAAGTAGTACGCGGTTTGCTTCAAAACCTCTTATTGCTGGGCTTCCGCCACCCCCTTGAGATTTTTGAACTCTAATTCCGCTGGCATATGTCAGTAAATCAGCCGAGGTTTGAGGCAAGTCTAGCTTTAAATCTTTTGATGTTATTAATGAAACTTGTTTTGATATCTTTTCTTTGCTTTCTTTATTTCTGGCAACAGACAAGATAATCTCAGATAATTCGTGAGTAATGGGTATTAAATATAGTTTAGAACCCTCAAAAATAGCACCTTTTATAATTTCAATAGAATTATAAGAAACGTGACCAAAAACTAAAGTGTCATTTTTATCAAATTGTTTGAGATCAATAAGTCCATTTTTATTTGAAATCAATGATTTATTACTGAATTTCCCATATACAGTAACATCTGGAACAGGTGTTTTATTAACGTTGTCAATTAAAATTATTTTCTGAGAATAACTCATTTTAAACAAAAACAAAAGGCAAAATGTAAAAAAGAATCTAGCTAAATAGTTCATAAAGAATATTTAGAGAATTGGGTCTTTTAAAATCTGGTAAGTGAATCTGCATATATTTAATTAAAAATTCAATTAATTCCTTTCTTTTTTTAGAAGTATTAACCTTACAACTTGAATTATCAAATTCTGTGCCTAAAAAGCTTTTAAAATTTGAAACTATTTCTCCATTCACACAATATTCACTTCCGTCATATTTACAAAATATTCCATCAATCATGTTGAATCCGTTTAAATCCTGATTAGATTGATCTGGTGAAATACCCAAAAATGAAAGTAGTTTAATCAAAAAGTGTATATGAAAATTACTGAATTTTTTAGATTGATCTAGCCAGATCATTGAATCTTTTAAAAAATTGAAAAGAGCAAAGTTTTTTTCTTCTTCTTTAATACTTTTTGAAAGAACTTCAGACAAAAACATAACGATAGAGTTTTTAACTATATCTAAATGAATAGTCTTATAGGGGTTTATTATTTTAACCGACCTTATGCTTTCTAGATTTCCGTTATTTCTATGGTTTGCGTCAAGTTCCAGCTGAGTAAGCGGCTGAAAAAACCCTATATTAATTTTTTTCTTCTTCGATGTTCGTATTCCCTTTATTAAATAAGATTTTAAACCATCAGATTTAGTAAGACATTTAACAATTATACTTGTTTCAGAATACTTAACGTAATTTAAGGAAATAGCCTGAGTTGAAATAAGCATTATTAGACTACTCCTTGAGCTAACATTGCATCAGCAACTTTAATGAATCCGGCTATATTTGCGCCTTTTTCATAATTCACATAATCTTTCTCTTGACCATGAGTCAAACATGAACTATGTATGTCTTTCATGATCTCTTTTAATTTTGAATCAACTTCTTCTCTTGACCAACTATATCTTAATGAATTCTGTGCCATTTCAAGGCCTGAAACAGCAACTCCACCGGCGTTTGAAGCTTTTCCAGGAGCATATAAAATTTTATTTAGCTTAAATACATTTATGGCATCAGGTTCACAGGGCATATTTGCTCCTTCGCTTACACAAATACATCCGTTTTTAATTAAAATTTTAGCATCATTTTCATTTAGTTCGTTTTGAGTTGCGCATGGAAGCGCTATATCACAAGAGATTCCCCACGGAGTTTTGTCTTTAAAAAATATAGAGTTTGGATATTGATCAACATACTCATGTATTCTTCCTCTTTTTAAATTTTTTAAATTCATAATGAAATTTAGTTTTTCACTATCTATACCATCTTTATCGTAAATTGTTCCAGAGGAATCTGACATTGAAATTACTTTAGCCGAAAGCTGAAGACATTTTTCTGCTGCGTATTGAGCAACATTTCCTGACCCAGAAATAACAACAGTTTTTCCTTTTATAGTATTTGAGACATGATTCAACATGTTTTCTGCAAAATATACAGTGCCATAACCAGTAGCCTCAGGTCTTATCAGAGATCCCCCCCAAGAAAGTCCTTTTCCAGTTAGAACCCCTGTAAATTCTTTTTTCAATTTTTTATATTGACCAAACATATATCCTATTTCTCTACCTCCTACTCCTATATCTCCAGCAGGGATATCTGTATTTGGGCCAATATATCTGTGTAGTTCAGTCATAAAACTTTGACAAAATCTCATTACCTCACCATCACTTTTACCTTTGGGGTCAAAATCAGAACCTCCTTTTCCTGCTCCCATTGGAAGAGTTGTAAGACTGTTTTTAAACACTTGTTCAAGGGCCAAAAACTTTAAAATACTAAGATTTACCGTAGGATGAAACCTTAGGCCCCCTTTATACGGACCAATTGCAGAGTTCATTTGAACTCGATAACCTCTATTCACTTGAATTTCTCCATTATCATCAACCCAATTAACCCTAAACATCAAAACTCTTTCAGGCTCAACCATTCTCATTAAAATATTTTTACCGTGATAGATGTCTTTTGAAACTATGTACGGAAGAACTGTTTCAGCTATTTCTTTAACTGCCTGCATAAATTCAGGCTCATGAGAGTTTTTTTTATCTATTTCAGAAATAAAATTTTTTATAATTTTTTTCATACTAAAAAGGATTTATTAATCTAAGTTAAACAATTAATTATAGTTCAAATTAACCGATTGCTTGTTTTAAATCCTCGATTAAATCCTCAATATCTTCGATTCCTACACTAAGCCTGACCAAGGAGTCAACAACACCTGATTTTTCTCTTTCTAATTTAGGAATTGAGGCATGTGTCATTGAAGCAGGATGACCTGCTAAACTTTCTACCCCACCTAATGATTCTGCTAATGTGAAAAGCTTTAAAGATTCAACAATCTTTAAGGATTTACTAAGGCTGTTTCCTTTTGTAGTAAAAGAAATCATTGCTCCGTAGTTGTTCATTTGACTTTTTGCAATTTCATGATTTGGATGCGTTTTAAATCCTGGCCAATAAACCGATTCAATTTCCGGATTGCTTTTTAAGTAATTGGCGATTTTTTCTGCATTTTCACAATGTCTCTCCATCCTTACATGTAATGTTTTAATTCCTCTTAGTGTTAAAAAACTATCCATAGGTCCGCAAATTGCTCCGCTTGCATTTTGAATAAAATATAGTTGTTCAGAAAGTTCTTTGTCATTTACAATAAGTGCTCCTAAAACTACATCGCTGTGCCCTGCTAAATATTTTGTTGCTGAGTGCATAACTATATCAGCGCCAAGCAAAAGAGGTTGTTGCAAAAACGGAGTTGCAAAGGTGTTGTCAACAGCTAAAATAAGATTGAATTTTTTTGAAATATTGCTTAGACCTTTTATGTCTACAATATTCATCATTGGATTAGTTGGTGTTTCAACCCAAATCATTTTAGTATTATTGTTTACTAAACTTTCAATTTTAGATAAATCATCCATTTCAGTAAAATGAAAAACTAGCCCATACTTTTCAAAAATCTTAGTAAAGAGCCTATAAGATCCTCCATACAAGTCATTAGTAGAGATGATTTCATCACCTGGATTTAGCAACTTAAGTACGGCATCAATTGCTGCTAAACCAGATCCAAATGCTAAACCAAATCCCCCACCTTCAATACTCGCCAAGGATTTTTCTAAAGCACTTCTTGTCGGATTATGTGTTCTACTGTATTCATATCCTTTATGATCTCCCGGAGATTTTTGAGAATATGTTGATGTTTGATATATAGGTGGCATTACAGCACCATACCCTTTTTCTTCAATTTGTCCTCCGTGAATAGTTTTTGTATTAAATTTCATTTTAACTAATTTAGTTATCCAAATATATGTCTTCTAAATCCAAACTGAAATTTTTTAAATGAATAAATTATACTATCTCTCATCATGTTCCACGTGTAAAAAAATAATCAAACAATGGTCTTTGAATCAGTCCATTAGCTTAATAGATGTCAAAAAAAATTCAATAGATGAAAAAGCATTAAAGGAACTTTTTGAAATCACTAATAGCTACGAAGCTTTATTTAATAAAAGAGCACAATTATTGAAAAAACTGAATCTAAACTCTAATGAGTTAAAAGAAAAGGATTTTAAAAAATTATTATTAACCCATTATAGCTTTTTAAAAAGACCGGTATTATTATTAAACAGTAAAATTTATATAGGAAACTCTAAAAAAAATGTAAGAGAAGCTGAAATTGAACTTAACAAAAAGTAGTTTAATCTATTTTTTAAAAAAATAAAAAACAGATTTTGTATTATTGTTAAAAGTTTAATCATGAGTGTTTTCAAATCAATTAGTTTAGTTTTATTTTTTCTTTTAGTTTCTGGCTGCGGTGATTCAAAAAAACCAGAAGAAAAGTCGATCTATAAAAGGGTTAAAACTGAAAAAAGACAAGTAAAAGAGGCTAATAGTGTAACTCCAGTAGATCTTAATAATAAAGGTATTGGTCCAATTAAAAATTATAGTTTTAGTTCTGAAATAAACATGGAGTTAGCAAGTGAAGGCAAGCAAGTTTTTAATTCAAAATGTACAGCATGTCATAATGTAAACAGAAGATTAATTGGTCCTGCTATGACTGGAATTTATGAAAGAAGAAGTGTGGAATGGGTTTTAAATATAATGCTGAATCCTGATCAAATGTTAAAAGAAGATCCCGTAGCTATTGCTCTTTTAAAAGAATATAATAACATCTTGATGTTAAACCAAAACCTCACTGAACAAGAGGCTAAAAGTTTAGCAGAATACTTTAGAACTCTTTAATATGAAATCAAAATTATTTTACATTTTTTTTTTAAGTTTTTCATTTGCCTTATCTCAAAGTAAAGCCACAGAAATATGGGAGCCAATTCCACAAAAAATAGAATCATTTAGTTTTTCAAAAGCACCAAGTGATGCAATTATTTTATTTGATGGAACAGATTTTTCAAACTGGGTTACTTGGGGAGATAAAGAGCCACAATGGATAATCAATAATGACGGCTCTATGACTGTTGTCAACGGAAAGGGTGCGATTCTAACAAAAGAATCATTTGGATCAGTTCAATTACATATTGAATGGAAAACGGGTGCTGAAGGATTAGACAAGCATAATAATCAAAGCAGGTCAAATAGTGGTGTTTTTTTTCAAAAAAATTATGAAATACAAATCTTAGACAGTTACCAGAACCCTACTTATGTTAATGGTCAAGCAGGATCTGTTTATAAACAACATATTCCTTTAAAAAACGCAAGTAAAAAACCAGGTGACTGGCAGTCTTATGACATTATTTTTACAGCACCTGAGTTTAAAAATAAAATATTAGAAAACCCTGGTTACTTTACAGTTTTTCATAATGGAGTTTTAATTCAAAATCATGTTGAAATTAAAGGTACTACGACAAATGTTGGACAGCCAAAATACTCAGCTCACGGTAATGCTCCGATAATGCTACAAGATCATTGTTGCATTCCATTAAGTTTTAGAAATATATGGTTAAGGAAATTAGACTAAGCCTCACTTTTTTGTAAATTTACCGACATGTTACAATCAATGACTGGTTTTGGGAATGCCTCTATAGATTCAGAACTTGGAAAAATATCTTTGGATATTAAGTCCTTGAACAGTAAAAATCTCGATCTGAATTACAGTTTAAACCCAATGTTTAGAAATATCGAGAGTGATATAAGATCAATTTTGACAACCAGTTTAAAAAGAGGTAAGATTGATTTTAAAATCAATTTTAAAATTTCAGAAAACAATTTTAATTCTAACTTAAATCATGATGTTATAAAATCTTACATCAAAGATTTGAAAAAAATTACACCCGGAACTTTATTTGATCGCGCTGAATTTCTTAAAATTGCAATTACACTTCCAAACTCTATTGAAACTAATCGTCCTGATCTTAATCAGAATTTGTTGGATGCCATTAAAGAATTAGTTAAAAACGCCATTAAAGAACTAATTGATTTTAGAATTCAAGAAGGAATTTCTATGGAAAAAGATCTTCTGAGTAATTTGGAGGTAATCCAGAACAAACTGATACAAATAGAAGAGTTAATTCCAGAGAGAATGAACTCAATAAAAAAAAGATTAAAGAAAAACTTAGATAATATCAAAGTAGAGATTGACCTAAATAGATTTGAACAAGAATTGATTTATTATTTAGAAAAATTTGACATTAATGAAGAGATAGTTAGATTAAAAAATCATTTAATTTATTTTAAAACTACATTGAGTGAAAGTCAAATTGAAAAGGGAAAAAAATTAACATTTATAAGTCAAGAATTAGGTAGAGAAATCAATACCATTGGTTCAAAATCTAATAACTTGCCAATGCAAAAGGCTGTGGTTGAAATGAAAAATGAGTTAGAAAAGATAAAAGAACAACTTCTTAATGTTTTATAATGTTTAAAGGAAAATGTATTATTTTTTCTGCTCCATCTGGAAGTGGTAAAACCACTCTGGTTAAGCACGTATTAAATCAAAAAGAATTGAATTTGTCTTTTTCGATTTCAGCTACAACAAGACAAAAAAGAGAAGGTGAAATTGAAGGAAAAGATTATTTTTTTAAATCCAAATTAGAGTTTAAAAAACTAATTAACAATGGAGATTTACTTGAATTTGAAGAAGTTTACGATAGTATTTTTTATGGGAGTCTGAAGAATGAAGTATTGAAATTATTAGAAACACGAAACCTAATATTTGATATTGATGTAATTGGCGGCATTAAACTAAAAGAATATTTTAAGAAGAATGCACTTTCAGTTTTTGTTAAACCACCAAGTATAAAAGAACTTAAAAAAAGATTAGTTTCTAGAAATAAGGATTCTGACAAGTCTATTGAGATAAGAATTCAAAAAGCTCAAAAAGAAATAGAAAAAGAACCAAATTTTGATATTACCGTTATCAACGACAATCTTGATTTAGCTAAAAAGCAATCGCATATTGCAATTCAAAATTTTCTATCCAAATGAATAAAAATGTAGGATTGTTTTTTGGAACATTTGATCCATTACATAATGGCCATATTGCAATAGCCAAATATTTTTTAAAAGAACTAAATTTAGATGAAATCTGGTTTGTGATCACTCCATTAAGTCCATTCAAACAAGAAAATAAAGTAACGAGTTATTATGATAGATTTAAAATTATCAATAACTATTGTAAAAAAAACAGCAAGATAATTTGTTCTGATGTTGAGTTTAATCTCAAGCCTCCTTATAACACCTCTGATACTCTAACACATTTAAATTTAGAATATCCTAGTACGGTTTTTAAAATTATATTGGGCGAAGATAATTTGAACACCCTTCATTTATGGAGTAATCACCAACTAATTTTAGAGCATAAAATATGTGTTTATCCTCGAAAAAGTCTGACAAAAGAAAAAAGTCAACTAATAAGCCATCCGAATGTAAACTTGTATAACGCTCCAATTATGGAAATATCTTCGACTCTTATTAGAAAAAATATTTTAGAAAAAATTTCGATATCTCATCTTGTTCCAAAAGAAATAGAAGAAATGTTAATTGAATAATTAATTCTTTCAACTGAGTAAAAACAAATATTTAACCAATTATTAACAATTTGAATCGTTTTTTTTATTCAAATTGCACCCCCTTAGTTTTTTAAGTAATTTTATAATAAATAAATAAAAATGAACAAAGTAATTGACATTAAAGAAATCAACGAACTAATTGAAAAGGAAAGTGCTTTTATTGACATCCTTATGCTTGAAGTGAATAAAGTAATTATTGGACAAAAGCATATGATGGAAAGATTATTAATTGGTCTTTTAGGACAAGGTCATATACTTTTAGAAGGTGTACCGGGTCTTGCAAAAACATTGGCCATCAATTCTTTAAGTAAAGCTGTTAAAGGTAGTTTTAGTAGAATACAATTTACGCCAGATTTATTACCAGCAGATGTAGTAGGAACTATGATTTATAATATGAAAGAAAATGATTTTTCAATTAAGAAAGGTCCGATCTTCGCCAACTTTGTTCTTGCAGATGAAATTAACAGGGCTCCTGCTAAAGTTCAATCAGCTTTATTAGAATCAATGCAGGAAAGACAAGTTACTATTGGAGATTCAACATTTAAATTAGCACCTCCATTTTTAGTAATGGCAACTCAAAATCCTGTAGAGCAAGAAGGAACATACCCTCTTCCTGAAGCACAGGTTGATAGATTTATGTTAAAAACTATAATTGATTATCCAAAAATTGAAGATGAACAACTAATAGTCAGAGCTAATATTAATAATAGTTTTGGAGAAATTAAGCCTGTTGTTACGGTAAAACAAATTATTAGAGCCCAGGAATCAGTCAGAAAAGTATATATGGATGAGAAAATTGAAAAATATATTTTAGATTTAGTTTTTGCAACAAGATATCCTGAGAAATATGGCTTAGAAGATCTAAAGCCGTTAATAAATTTTGGAGCTTCACCAAGAGGAAGTATTAACCTTGCCAGCGCCTCAAGGTGTTATGCTTTTATAAAAAGAAGAGGATATGTAGTTCCAGAGGATGTTAGAGCCGTAATTCATGATGTTTTAAGGCATAGAATAGGCCTTACGTATGAGGCAGAGGCAGAGAATGTTACATCTGAGGAAATAATCAATAAAATAGTTAATCAAGTAGAAGTTCCTTAGAAAACAATTAACTACACCTAATTAATCATTTGCATTATTTTGGAAACTAAAGACCTGTTAAAAAAAGTCAGAAAAATTGAGATCAAAACCAGAAGATTAAGTAATAATATTTTTGGGGGAGAATATCATAGTACATTTAAAGGAAGGGGAATGACTTTTAGCGAAGTTAGAAACTATCAGTTTGGAGATGACGTTAGAGCTATAGACTGGAATGTTACTGCTAGATATAACGAGCCTTTTGTAAAAGTTTTTGAAGAAGAAAGAGAGCTTACCCTTATGCTTATTGTTGACGTAAGTAGCTCAGCTTTATTTGGAACAGATAATGCTATAAAAAAGAATATTATTACTGAAATTTCAGCAACTTTAGCATTTTCAGCACTTCAAAATAATGATAAAGTAGGTTTAATTTTGTTTAGTGATCAGATTGAGTTATTCATCCCGCCTAGTAAAGGAAAAACACATGTTCTTAGAATTATTAGGGAATTAATTGAATTTAAACCAAAAAGTATAAAAACAAATATTAGTGTTGCTTTGGAATTTTTAATTAGTGTTTTGAAAAAAAAGTCTATCGCATTTATTTTATCAGATTTTATTTCTCCTGATTATGAGAAAACATTAAAAATCACATCAAAAAAACATGATTTAACGGGTATTAAAGTATTTGATAAGCTGGAAGAGTTTATCCCAAATTTAGGATTAGTTCAAATGTTTGACCAGGAAACAGAGCAAGTTCAATTAATTGACACATCATCAAAATTCGTACGAGACAGTTATAAAAAAGAAAGCTCATTAAAATTTAAAACTTTTAATGACTTATTCACTATAAATGGAGCAGGCACCATACTTTGTAGAACAGACGAAAGTTATATTAAAAAACTACTAAATTATTTTAAAAACCGTGGTTAATAAGAAACTTATAATATCGTTTTTTTTACTCAATTTAAGTTTTGGGCTTTTTTCTCAATCTCCAATAAACCTAAAGTCTAAAGTAGATACACTATCTATTAAAGTTGGCGAAAAAATTAATTATGAATTTTCTTTTGTATCAGATTCATTGAACGATTTTGAATTTAAATTATTAAAATTTAATCCTCCCATTGATGTAATACAAGATTTTAAAATGGATACTTTATTTAATGAGAATAAAGTTGAATTTGTGAAAAAATATTCTTTGACAAGTTTTGAAGCAGGCACATTTTCTATAACTCCTCCGATTAAAATTATTGATCAAATAATTAAATATCAAGATTCTATTTTAATTAACGTTTCAAGTGTTAAAGTCGATACTGTTAGTAAGAAGTTTTTTGATATAAAAAATATAATTCAAGTTGAAAGAAATAATGACGGCTGGTGGAAAAAATATTTTTTAATTCTAAGTATAATTTCAATTGCGTTATTATCTATTAAATTTTATAAGGAATCTAAATATTTTAACTCATCTAAAGAAAAAATCACTCCTCCTTTGGAGAAAGCGATTGAAGCTTTAAAATCCTTAGAATTAAATGAATCTAAAAATCAATTAGACTACAAATTATATTATTCTAAATTAACAGAAATTGTAAAAAGTTATTTTGAAGAAGAAGTTAAAGTAGATGCGCTTGAAAGCACAACTAATGAATTAATAGTAAAATTAGAATTGTTAAAAGATGCAGGTCAATTAGATATCTCTAAAGAAACTTTAAAAAATTTCAAATCAGTATTGTCTACAGCCGATTTAGTAAAATTTGCAAAATCAGCACCAGGCTCTAAAACAGCAATTCTAGACAAACAACTTCTAGAGACTGTTCTTGTTGACACTAAAGAAGCCATGCCTAAGCCAACAGAAGAAGAGCTTTTAAAAAACGAAGAGTATCGTAAGAAAACAGAAAAAGAAAAGAAAAGAAAATTACTATTTAAGATTGCCAAAATATTAAGTCTAATGACTTTTGTCTCCCTCCTTGCGTCTATTTCAGTATTTGGATGGCAAGAAGTAAAAGATAATTTGTTAGGAAATTCAACAAAAGAATTTCTTCAAAAAGAAGATTGGGTTGAAAGCAGCTATGGAGCATTTCCAATTAAAATATCCTCACCAGATGTGTTAAAAAGAAGCGATTCTAAAATAGGTCAATTATTTAGTTTTCAGAGTTTAGAAGATCCTTTTAGTTTATCAATCACCACAAGACCAATTAATAAAGATGATGACATTCAATCCATTCTTATGGAAAAAATAAAATCTAATGGAGCATTAAACATTTTAACTCAACAGGAGGAGTTTACGCTTAACAACGGAACATCTACCACTAGATATTACGGCTCTTTTGATTATCTTAACATGGAGGAGGTTTCAGTCAAAAAAGAATATTCTAGCTTATCATTTTTTGAAAATGGAGGAACTCAAACTTTAAATATTATTGTGGACAGGGATAATAAATATGCAAAACAAATTAGAACTAGAATTGAAAACTCAATAGACTTTAATAAGAAATAAAATGTTTAACAATATTATATTTTCCAATCCTGAACTTTTATGGCTTATTATAGCCTTAGTGTTCTTTGTTGTTGTTAATCATAGAATTAAACATCTAAAAAATTCTAAACTTAAAATGTCTTCAATTAATTTGTTTAGTAAAGCATCTTTTAAAATCACTCTTTATCCCTTTCTAAATTTGTTAAGATATTTGGCTTTAGGATCTCTAATTATTGCATTAGCTAGACCACAAATAATCGACATATCTACACAAACTAAAAAAAGTAGAGGAATTGATATTGTAATAGCTGTTGACGTTTCATCAAGTATGCTTGCCCAAGATTTAAAACCTAATAGACTAGAAGCATTAAAGGAAGTGGCTAAAGAATTTATTAACGATAGGGTCAACGATAGAATTGGTCTTGTAGTGTACGCAGGTGAAAGTTATACAAAGACTCCGGTTACATCAGATAAATCAATTATAGTAAAGTCTTTGAATGAAATTATTTTTGATGGAATAATCGAAGACGGAACAGCAATTGGCATGGGTTTGGCAACCTCAGTTAATAGACTTAAAAACAGTAAAGCTAAAAGTAAAGTAGTTATTTTACTTACTGATGGAGTGAATAATTCTGGATTTATTGACCCAAATACTTCTGCAGACTTAGCTCTTTCTTTTGGAATAAAGACATATACCATTGGGTTGGGTAGTAATGGAAACGCTTTAGCACCTATAGCTTTAAATCCAGATGGATCTTTCAAATACGGTCTGACAAAAGTTGAAATTGATGAAAAGCTTTTGGAATCAATAGCTTCTAAAACAGGAGGATTATATTTTAGAGCTACTGACAATAAAAAGCTTAAAGAAATATATCAAGAAATTAATAAACTTGAAAAAACCGATGTAGAAGAATTTAAATATTCAAATGCTCAGGAAATTTACAGAGGGTTTGTATTATTAGCTATTTTTTTAATAATTCTGGAGTGGATTTTAAGAACAACATTATTTAAAAGTTTTATATAAATGTACCAGTTAGAAGAAACATTTTATTTTTATTTATTAATAATAATCCCTGTGCTTATTATAGGATTTATATTCTTGAGTAGGTGGAAAAACAGAATACAAAATAAATATATCTCTGCAGATTTACTAAAGATTTTGAGTCCAAATATTTCTACTTTTAAACCAAAAATTAAATTATTGTTTTTAATTTTTTTCGTTTTATTTGCAACGCTTTCCCTTGTAAATCCAAAAATAGGAACAGAGCTTAAAACTGTAAAAAGAGAGGGTGTAGATTTAGTCTTTGCTGTTGATGTTTCAAAAAGTATGCTGGCCGAGGATATAGCTCCAAACCGTTTAGAAAAAGCCAAAAGAATAGTTTCAGAAATTATCAATAAATTAAATAACGATAGAGTAGGTGTTATTGCATATGCAGCTTCTGCACTTCCAATACTTCCAATAACGGATGACTATTCAACTGCTAAAACTTTTTTACAAAGCCTAACAACAGACATGTTGTCTTCTCAAGGAACTGCCGTTTTAGAATCAATAAATCTAGCTAAGGATTTTTATGATGACGATAATCAAACCAACAGAGTTTTGTGTATTCTTTCTGATGGTGAAGATCATGAAATTCAAAATCAAAATATTACAGAAATCGCTAAAAGCTCTGGTATCACAATTATTACAATTGGACTAGGTTCAGTTAAAGGGTCTCCAATTCCTTTAAAAGAAAATAATATTGTGAAGTCTTATAAAAAAGATCAAAACGGAGATGTAGTTATTACAAAACTAAATATAGAATTATTAAAAAACATAGCTAATTCATCTAATGGAATTTATATAGATGGAGCAAATACAGAGTCAGTTGTAAAAGCAATTGTTGAAAGGTTAAAAGAAATGGATAAAAAAGAATTTGAATCCAAGCAATTTGTAGCGTATAAAGATCAATTTCAGTGGTTCATTGGGTTTGCAATTCTTTTTTTAAGTTTGGAGTTAATTATTTTTGAGAAGAAAACATATTGGGTAAAAAAATTAAATTTATTTAATGAATAGAATCGCAATAATTTTTTTGTTATTTTTTATTAAAGTTAGCTCTCAAGAGACAACGATTAATAAGGAATCTAATAATTTGACTTTGGATGGTAATATTGAATTTGCTGACAAGAATTTAATTGAGGCCGAAACCCTTTATAGAAAATCAATTTCTAAGGATTCTTTAAATATTAAAGCATCTTATAATTTAGGAAATTCGTTTTATAGAAACGAACTGAAACAGGAAGCAATAAATCAATATAAATCATCAATTAAAAAAGCAAAAAGTAAACAAACTATACACAAGTCTTTTCATAACTTAGGTAATATTTATATGCAAAATGAAGATTATCAAAATGCCGTCAATTCATTTAAAAACGCATTGCTTAATAATCCCTCTGATGATGAAACAAGGTATAATTATGTATTAGCTAAAGAATTATTAAAAAACCAACAAAAGGATAATAAAAAGGACGATAAAAAAGATGATAAGAAGGACGATAAGAAGGACGATAAGAAGAACGATAAAAAGGATGATAAGAAGGACGATAAGAAAAAAGATGATAAAAAGGACGATAAAAAGAATAATAAAGGAGACAATAAAAATGATAAAAAAGAAAAACCACAACCAAACAAAATATCTCCTGAACAACTTAAAAATTTATTAAAAGCAATGGATAATGAAGAGAAAAAAGTCCAGAAAAAGATTAATAAAAATAAGATTAAAGGAACTCCTGTCAAAAACAAAAAAGATTGGTAATTAAAAATGAAACTTAGATTTTATATATTTTTATTTTTTTGGATCACTTCAATTAGTAATCTAAAAGCCCAGGAAAACTCAGTTAGCTTTGAGGCTATTTTGAGTAAAAAATCTTTAGGTATTAATGAAAAATTGAGAGTTGATTTTAAAATGAATAAAGATGGAGATAATTTTACTCCTCCAAATTTTACTGGTTTTAAAGTTGTCGGAGGTCCAAACCAATCAGTAAGTAATATGTGGGTAAATGGAAAAAGAACTTTTTCTAAAATTTACTCATATTTTTTAAGTCCAATTAAAAAAGGGTCAGTTACAATAGGCCAGGCAACTATTGAAATAGACAATAAAATTTACAAAACTCTTCCTGTAAAAATTAGTGTAAGTGAATCGGTTTCGATAAGCAAAGATCCAAATGACCCTAACTATGTTGTTAATGAAAATTTACATTTAGTAGCGGAAGTTTCTAATATAAGTCCTTATCTAAACGAAGGAATTTCTATCATATATAAATTATATTATTCTCCTCAAATTAATGTAACTAATGTAGGTGAGATAGAAACCCCTGAATTTGAAAATTTCTGGTCTCAAAATATAAAAATTCCTAGATTACAAATTGAAAGGGGATCTTACAAGGGCGATAATTATAATTTTGTAACCTGGAAAAAAATAGTTTTATATCCACAAAAATCGGGGAAACTTGAAGTTCTTCCACTTTCGTTAGATGTTTCGGTGGATGTCCCTACAAATAGAAGAGATTTTTTTGGAAATCGTATTTATAATCAAGTATCTAAAAAAGTAACTGCAGGCAAAAGATCAATTAACGTCAAAGTATTACCATTAAATGCTCCAGAAAGTTTTAACGGAGCTGTTGGAAAATTTGATATTAAATTAAAAACAAATAAAACGGAGCTTAATGCATCAGAATCTTTACAGGCAACGGTTAAAGTTTCGGGAAATGGAAATCTAAAGCTCTTTTCAACTCCATCGATTAAGGTCCCAAGCTCTCTTGAAAAGTACGATCCAGAGTATAATGAAAAAGTATCTACAAACTTGACGGGAATGAAAGGTTTTATTTCAAACACCTACACGTTAGTTCCTCAATTTCAAGGAAAGTATCCTATAAAGCCAGTAGAATTTACTTTTTTTAATCCAAAATCAAATAAATATGAAACAATTTATTCTGACGAAATAATTATTAATGTTTTAGAAGGACCACTATCGTTTCAGGAAAACAATATTAATAGTTCGAGTACAACGAAGTCCAAGAATATATTACCCTCAATAAATCAATTTAAATTTATTAAAACAGAGTTTGATTTAGTAAAAATAAATTCAAGCTCATTTATATATTCAATAAGCTTTTATTCAGCTTTAATATTTCCAGTATTAGCAATTTTGTTGTTGTTAATATTTTTTAAATCAAAAAAAATTACTAATTCCCAGTTAATAGAATCTAGATCTAGAAGAGCTAATAAGCTTGCTAAAAAATATTTATCAGAAGCCAGAAAAAACTTAGAGAATAAAGATGTTTTTTATGTTGCCTTGGAAAAGGCACTTCACAATTTTTTAAAATCAAAACTTTCAATCGAAACTTTTGACTATAGTAAAGAAAAAATTTCTAAATTACTTTTTACTAAAAATATAGATAAAGAATCAATAGAGTTTTTTATTAAATTAATTGAAAACTGTGAGTTTGCAAGGTTTACGCCAGCCTCTAATGTCGCAATAAATAATGATTACGAAAATGCAGTTAAGGTTATTACAGAAATTGATAAAGTAATTTAAAATGAAAAATATTATTATTCTAAGCTTTTTGTGGTTTTCCGGATTTATTTTTTCTCAAACAGAAAATGAATTTAATTTTAAATCTGGTATTGAGTTTTACAATTCAGGGGACTATAATGAAGCTATTAATTTATTTGTTAAAATAATTAATAATGGCGAGCACTCGGATGAATTATATTTTAATTTAGGGAATAGCTACTATAAAATAAATGATATTCCTAATAGCATATATTACTTTGAAAAAGCCTTACAATTAAACCCTAACGACAAGGATATACTAAACAATTTGACCTATTCTCAAAACATGTTAATTGATAAAATAGATATTTTACCCTCAAATCAATTATCTGATTTTTTTGAATACATATATAATTTTTTTTCAATTAAAAAGTGGTTATTTATAGGGATTATATTTTTATACCTTTTTTTAATTCTATTTGTTTTATATTTTTTTAATAAGAATAGCTATTGGAAGAAAAGATTATTCAGCTTATCGGCATTTATGTTTATAGTTTCTAATATATTTTTATTTACGGGTATAAGTAAACATGAAAATAAAGCTTCAGTTCAAGAAGCAATAATTTTTGATAAAAAAATAGATTTCAGAACAGAACCAAATTACAGAAGTGAAATTCAATTTAATCTACACGAAGGCACTAAAGTAACCATTAAAGAAGAGCTCAATGATTGGGTCTCAGTTGAATTAATTAATGGCGCTAGTGGATGGATGGAATCAAAATCAATTAAAAAAATTGATTGAATTGCTGCTCAAATTAAAAAGGCTCAAAAGCTGATCTCCTAAGTTTAAAATAGGACGGTATAAAAAAGTTGATTCAATAATTTCATTGTCTATAAACGAAAACTCTGAATTTATATTTTCAAAAAATACAAAACAAAATGAAACTATTAGAACATACTTGATAGCTCCAAACAGTCCTCCAAATAATTTATTTAAAAATCCTAAAAAAAGAATTTTAGCAATTTTTGTTAAAGCTTTTCCTGTAATAGAAATACTAACAAGAATAATAATAAATGTAAATGCAAAGGAAAAAATCTTTACATATGACTCTTCCAATGATTCTAATTGATTAGGGAAAGTATTATTGAAAAAATCAAAGGTTAATCCAGAAAATTTTAAAGATCCATAAGCTCCAAGAATTAAAGCTAGTATAGATGTCAACTCAATTATCAAGCCCTTGCTATAGCCTCTGTAAAAGCCAAGGGCGGTAAGGCATACAATAAAAATGTCTAAGTAATTCAAGATTTTATTTACAAATATAAGTATATTGTTTTCATACAATTGAAATTATATTTTAAATGGAATCAAAAAAGGATTTAAGCGAGAAATGGAAAAATATTTTAAATCTTTTAAGTAATGAATTTAATAAAGGAGATGTTTTAGATATTGAAAGTGTTATTTATTTAATTGGAGTTCAGGAATTTGGAAATCCAAACATAAAATTTAATAAAGATCAAAAAATTGATATCATGCACATTGCAGTATGTCGTTTATTAGAGCCTTATGGATTTTATGAATTTGACTATGTTGATAAAGACGGTTGGCCTCATTACAAAACCATTAATAAATTACCAAACTTGAAGTCTGGTGAACAAAGTATTTTGATGAAAGAATCTATTATAAATTATTTTATTGAAAAACAACTTATTGAATAAATGAAAATGAGTATTTTTGAATCAATATTTATATCAATTTATGATTGAGGAAATACAAAAAAAAATTCAACAAGCATTAAGTTTTTCTGCAAAGAATAACGATGACCTTGAAAAATTTAGAATAGATTTTATAGGAAAAAAAGGATTTGTTAGTCATTTCTTTTCTGAGTTTAAGAAGGTTGAGCCTTCAAAGAAAAAAGAATATGGATTAGCAATAAATGAGTTAAAAAACGTTACTCTTAGTAAAATAGAAGAATTAAAAAAAGCACTTAATAAAGACTCTGGTAATACGGTTGAAGATTTAGATTTAACAAAACCAGGATCAATGATTGAGCTTGGTTCAAGACATCCTATTTCGATTATTAGAGACAAAATAATTGATATTTTTTATAAAATTGGTTTCAATGTTTCTGAAGGCCCAGAAATTGAAGATGATTGGCATAATTTTACTGCCTTAAACCTTCCATTACATCATCCTGCCAGAGACATGCAAGATACTTTTTTCATAAATAAAGATCCAGATCTTCTTCTAAGAACACATACTTCATCAGTTCAGATTAGGCATATGGAAGAAAACAATCCTCCAATTCGAACTATTTCACCAGGAAGAGTTTATAGAAATGAAGATATTTCAGCCAGATCACATTGTTTTTTTCATCAAATAGAAGGTCTATATATTGATGACAATGTTTCTTTTGCGGATTTAAAACAAACTTTACTTTATTTCACAAAGGAGTTGTTTGGCAAATCTAAAATAAGACTAAGACCGTCCTATTTTCCCTTTACTGAACCTAGTGCTGAAGTAGATATATATTGGGGTTTAAATTCTGAAACTGATTATAAAATTACTAAAGGAACTGGTTGGCTTGAAATAATGGGTTGTGGAATGATTGATCCAAATGTATTAGATAATTGTAAAATAGATTCTAGTAAATATTCAGGCTTTGCTTTTGGAATGGGTATAGAAAGAATAGCCATGCTTCTTTACCAAATTGAAGACATAAGAATATTATATGATAATGATATAAGATTTATTAATCAATTTAAAAACTCAATCTAATTGATTAGTTAATTTTTTTATTGTTGCTTTAGGATTGGAATTTTGATAAAGAATTTCATAAGCACTTGTAATTATATTAAACTCTCTAAAATCATTTTCAATTAATTCAAATGCATTTTTTGTAGCATAGTATCCTTCAGAAATCATAGACATTTCGGAAATAGCTGCTTTTAAAGTATATCCTTTCCCAATCATATTCCCAAGAGTCCTGTTTCTGCTAAACGAGGAGTAACAGGTTACTAACAAATCTCCTAAGTATTCAGAGTCATTTATATCTCTGTTGGTTTTATAAATTTTGTAAACAAACTTTTTCATCTCTCGGACACAACTGCTAATTAAAACACTTTGGAAATTATCTCCATATCCTAATCCGTGACATATGCCTGCGACTATAGCATATATGTTTTTTAGCATTGCAGCATACTCAACGCCCATAGTATCTTTTGAAACTTTCACTTTAATATAGCTTGACTTGAGAGAATTCGCCATTTCTTGTCCGTTAATTATGTTTTTACAAGCAACAGTCAAGTAGGATAATTTTTCAAGAGCAACTTCTTCAGCATGACATGGTCCAGTAATAATTCCGATTTTGGAAAAAGGAATTTTGTAAAATTCATTTAAATGCTCACTAACAATTAAGTGGGACTCTGGAATAACTCCTTTTAATGCTGAAAAAAGAATCTTGTCTTTTAAAAGATCACTTATTTTTTTTAATTCTGTATCTAAAAAAGGAGATGGTATCGCTAAAATAATTATGTCAGATTTAGCAACTATTTCTCTTAAAGAAGAACTGGGATTTATTTTTGATTTATCAAAAACTACAGATTGTAAATATTTAGAATTTCTGCCCTTTTTTTTAATAAAAAGAACATCCTCTTCACTTCTTATATACCAGTTAACAATATTATTGTTTTCACACAGCATCTTGACTATTGCAGTTCCCCAACTTCCTCCTCCAAGCACAGCATATGTATTATTCATGTTATAAAGATTAACAAAATTTTGTGAACTGGCTACTTAATTTAAAATTAAATTTAAGTAATAATAAAGTTTAATGGTTTTTTAATTATTTGGTAAACGCTCTCTTATTTTAAGAGGGCGTTTTTTTTTATAGCCATTTTCCATAAGGTGTTGCTAATAAGATTAATAAAAATCCAATTAAATAAAATATTCCTATTCGAATAAACCTTTTTTGATTAGTTTTTGCTTTTTTAAATAGAGACCAGCCTATAGTAATAGAAAGTATTGAAAAAATATTTAAAAGAGGGTGCTTTACCAAATAAAAGAAATATTCATCATTTTTAAGAATTTCTTCAAAACCATTATACCACCATTTAAATTTTGGAGACAAAAAATATAATATAATTCCTATAACAAATTGGATATGACAAAATATCAATGTAAATAAAGCAATTCTTAAATCTAGAAGTTTAAAAATTTTAGTTTGTAATGCACTAAAAAAAAACCTTAAAACTGTATAAAATATAATTGTCATTGTAAGGATTGCCCATAAAGAATGTAATTGTAAAATCCATTCAAAGATTATAGTAAGGTTCATATTGTTTATTATTTAATTAGGGATTTTACATGAAATTTAAAAATCGCTAGCTTTTAATAGAGCTTTAGTATAGGGTTTTTTAGGTTTTTCAAATAAAAGATCGGTCTCATTAAATTCTACAATTTCTCCCTTTTTTAATACAATTAATCTATCAGTAAAATACTTTATAACAGACATGTCGTGCGATATAAAAATAAAGGTAAACAGATATATCTCTTTTAAATCACTCAGTAAATTTAAAATTTGCGCTTGAACCGATACATCTAACGCAGACACTGATTCATCACATATTATAATTTCAGGATTTAATGCTAATGCTCTTGCTATAACAATTCTTTGTCTTTGGCCTCCGGAAAATTGGTTAGGAAATTTATTATAATCACTTTCTAATAAACCTACCTGATTTAAGAGCTCCAAAACTCTAGTTTTCATTTCTTTTTTAGAACTAAAAATTTTATGTGCAATCATCGGCTCAATTATTGATTTCCCCACTGAAACTTCAGAATTCAAAGAGGAGTAGGGATCTTGAAATATTAACTGAACTTTTTTTCTAAAGACCGAATTGGATATGTTTTTAATATTTTCATCTTTAAAATAAACCTCTCCATTTTCAGTTTTAACAATCCCTAAAATAGATTTTGCAATTGTAGATTTACCAGAACCAGATTCTCCAACTATACCCAATGTTTCTCCCCTAAATAGGTCAAATGAGATGTCTTTAATTATTTTGGTATTTCCGTAAGAGACATTCAATTTATTTACTTTTAAAATTGGAGTTTTATTATAGATTTTTAAATGTATACGTGTTCTTTCTTCTTTTGTTATTAGCTTGTTTTTCTTTGTTTTAGAAGTTATTAGCCTGTTTGGCCTATTGCTTGTGGGAGGTGATGAGTTTATTAAATGTTGAGTGTATTTACTTTTAGGATAATTAAAAACTTTTGAAGAAACACCTTTTTCAATAATTAAACCGTTTTTTAAAATAATTAAACTATCAACAAACTTTGCAACTAATTTTAAATTATGAGATATAAATAAAACGCTCATTTTATATTCGTCTTGTAAAGATTTAATTAAAGAAATGATATCATTTTTTACAATACCGTCTAATGACGTGGTTGGTTCATCTGCAATTAATAGTTTAGGCTTACAGGCTATTGCTATTGCTATCATTATCCTTTGTTGTTGTCCTCCGCTTAATTGGTGAGGATACTTTTCATAGACTAATTCAGAGTGTTTTAATTGAACCTTCTGAATAAGCTCCAAAGATTTTTTTTTAGCGTTTTTTTTGTTAATTTTTTCATGATTAAGAATGATTTCAGAAATTTGATCACCACATTTCATGCTTGGGTTTAAAGAACTCATTGGTTCTTGAAAAATTATTGAAATTTCTTTTCCTCTAATTTTTTGAAATTCTCTAAATGATAAATTATTTAATTTAGTTCCGTTAAAAATTATTTCCCCTTCAATATTTAAGTTTTTGATGTTTATTAAGTCTAAAATAGATAGTGCAGTAAATGATTTTCCACTTCCAGATTCACCAACTAATCCTAAAACTTGATTTTTTTTAATATCTAAAGAAATATTAGATAAAATAATTTGGGCACCTATTTTGATTGTTAAATTTTTTATAGAAAGTAGAGTTTTGCCAGTCATAAAAATTAAATTTTTACACTTTCAAGCATTATTATTGCTTCTTTTAAATAAATATCAAAATCTTTTGGTCTATCATTATTTTTTTCAAGGTTTCTCTGACCAAGTCTAACCACCATAATGTTTTTTTTGGGAAGAACAATTACATATTGGCCTAATATCCCTCTCATTGCAAAAAAATTATTTTCATTAATTTTTCCTAACCAAAAACCATAACCATACTCTGGACTTTTTTCAAACCTAGGCTTAATAGATTTAACAACAAAAGAAGAATCTAAAATTTGAACCCCATTCCATTTTCCAAAATCTTTATAAAGCTTCCCGAATCTTGCAAAATCTCTAGCATTAGAGTTAAAACAACAATATGCTTTTATGCTTTTGTTTTTAGCACCGTCAATTTGCCAAAGAGCGTTATTTTCAAAACCCAAAGGTTCCACAAACCATTCTTGAACTAAATTAGATATTTTATTTTCAGTTGCTTTTTCAATACTCATTGCTAAAAGCTGTGTGCTAGCACTATAATATTTAAAGTTTTTTCCGGGCTCTTCTATAATAGATCTAGATTTTATTAATTCATTAAGTTCACTTGTGATGTAAGATTTTGCTGTAACTCCAAAAATATTTGTATAGCTTTCGTCCCAATCTAATCCAGACGACATACTTGACAGATCTCCTATTGTTAATTCTGCAGCAAACCCCTCAGAATATCCTTCAATATAAAAACCCACCTTATCATCAATGTTTTTAAAATAGCCATCTTTTATAGCTTTGCCCATTGTAGCGGAGACTATACTTTTAGCCATTGAGAAAGAATTACTATAAGAGTTCTGATTGTAGTCTTTATAATATTTTTCGTGCCAAATCGAATCGTTTTTTATTATTAAATAAGCTACTGTTCCAAGTTCAGCATGAGTCTTTTTTAAATTTTGAGTTTCTGGCACAAGATTATAGTTTTTGTGAATTGGCCAAGGCTGGGGAGAATTACTTTTAGAAATCTCTATGTTTTCAAAATATTTATAGTCTGTAATATCTGCTTTAGTTCTTTTCATTTTGTAGACCGTCACAACTAACTCTGACAAATAAATAATTTCAGAACTAAAATTGAATCCGCAAAAAATTAGAAATAAAGATATTATTAACCCAATTTTATTTTTGAAATATTTCATACACTACTAATGTATGAAAATTAAGAAATTAATTTTATTGCATCTTCAGCAAAGTATGATGCTATCATTGTTGCACCAGCTCTTTTCATTGACACAAGCTGTTCCATCATAACTTTATCGTGATCGAGCCAGCCTTGTTTGGCAGCAGCTTTAAGCATTGAGTATTCTCCACTTACTTGATAAATTGCTATTGGAGAACTTATTTCGTTCTTTAAGTCTCGTAAAATATCCAAATAACTTATCCCAGGCTTTACCATTATAATATCAGCACCTTCTTCAATATCTGATTTAGCTTCGGCTATTGCTTCTGATCTATTGTGAAAATCCATTTGATAAGTTTGTTTGTCTCCAAAGCCAGGTTTTGAATCTAGAGCATCTCTAAATGGACCATAAAAACTGGATGCATATTTAACCGCATAACTCATTATTCCAGTATCATGTAAGCTGTTATCTTCAAGTATTTTTCTAATAGATAAAACTCTTCCGTCCATCATATCGCTTGGAGCAACAATATCTGCTCCAGCTTTAGCATGACTTAAAGCCATTTTAGACAATACAATATTGGTTTGATCGTTAAGAATTTTATTGTTTTTTACAATTCCATCGTGACCATAATTTGAGTATGGGTCTAAAGCGACATCAGTTATGATGGTCATTTCTGGCACACTATTTTTGACTTCTTTTATGGCTCTTTGCATAAGGCCATTATTATTGATAGCTTCGGTTCCAAAATTATCTTTTAAAGAATCTTCTACTTTGACAAACAATAAAACAGCTTGAACTCCTATAGACCACAATTGTTTAACTTCTTTTTTTACAGTATCTAAACTATATCTAAAATAATTAGGCATTGAAGGTATCTCTTCTTTTAAATTATTTCCTTCAATTATAAAAAGTGGAACAATAAAGTCATGAGGATGTATTGATGACTCTTTAATTAAATTTCTTAGAGATTGTTTTGAACGAAGTCTTCTATTTCTATTTAGTGGATACATATTTTTAATTTAAACCCAATTTTTTGGAGATTCTAATATTTTGATAAGCTTTTCTTCATTACTACCTTTGGCTGGATTAAAATCATAAGCCCATTTAACTTTTGGAGGCATACTTATTAAAATACTTTCAATTCTGCCTTTAGTTTTTAATCCAAACAAAGTTCCTTTGTCATGCAGAAGATTAAATTCAACATATCTTCCTCTTCTAATTTGTTGCCAGTTTACGTTAAGCTCGTTAAATGTTTCATTTTTTCTTTTTTCAACAATTGGAATGTAAGAATTTAAAATACATTGCCCCATGTCTTTTATGAAAGAAAACCATTTATCCACTGACATTTCATTATTTTCTCTACAATAATCAAAAAACAATCCTCCAACACCTCTAGCTTCATTTCTGTGAGAATTCCAAAAGTATTCATCACATTTTTTTTTATAATTATTATAAAAACTTAAATCATACTTGTCACAAGAACTTTTACAATTTGCATGGAAATGAATAACATCATTTTCAAAAATATAATAAGGAGTTAGATCAAGACCCCCACCAAACCACCGGTCTTTTAAAGTACCATTATTATAGAGTTCAAAGTATCTCAAATTAGCATGAAAAGTAGGAACCATCGGATTTTTAGGATGTAGAACAATACTTATCCCACATGCATAAAAATCAGAATCTTTAGTATTTAACATCGTTGACATTGACTCAGGAAGTTTGCCATGAACTTTAGAAACATTAACTCCGCCTTTCTCAAAAACATTGCCATTTTCAAGAACCATTGTTAGACCTCCTCCTCCTTCTACTCTAGACCAAGAATCTTTTTTAAATTTCCCTAAACCATCAACCTGTTCCAAGGAAGATATTACACTAGCTTGAAGAGAATCTATATATTTAGAAAAAACATTTTTCATTAAGCAGAATAATTTTTAATAGTTTCTACAAAAACCTTAACATTGTCAACAGGTGTATTTGGAAGTATTCCATGACCTAAATTTGCGATATATTTATCTTTTCCAAATTCATTCAACATTTGAGTCGTCTGTTTTATAAGTTCTTTTTTAGGCGAAAACAATCTGCTTGGATCTAAGTTGCCTTGAAGAGTGATGTTGTTGTTTGATAAGTAACGGGCGTTCCTAGCTGAACATGTCCAGTCAATTCCAAGGCCAGATGCTCCAATTTTTGAATATGCATTGATGGAGTGCCAACATCCTTTAGGATAAATTATTACAGGTTTTATTTTTTTTAAAGCATTGGTAATTTGTTCAATATATGGATAAGAGTAAATTTGATAATCAGTGTGAGATAAAACTCCTCCCCAAGAATCAAAAATTTGGACAGCATCTACACCTGCTTCAATTTTCTTTTCCAAATACTCTATAGTAATTGAAGTTATTTTACTTAAAAGCATTTTAGCTAGCTCAGGGTTTTCAAAACAAAAACTTTTTGCAATATCAAAGTTTTTTGAACCACTACCCTGAACCATATAGCACAGTATTGTCCACGGAGATCCTGCAAACCCAATTAAAGGAATATTATCGGGCAATTCTTTTTTGGTCATTTTCACTGCCTCAAAAACATAGCTTAATTTTTCTTCAACATTTTGAATATTTAAATTAATTATATCTGATTTTTTTCTGATAGGATGTTCGATATATGGCCCAAAATTGTTTTTCATTTCAACATTAATTCCCATTGCTTGAGGAATTACTAAAATATCACTAAAGATTATAGAAGCATCTAATCCAATTTGTTTAATTGGCATTAAAGTTATTTCAGTAGCTAGTTCTGGTGTTTGACATCTCGTAAAAAAATCATATTTATTTTTTAAAACCATAAAATCGGGTAAATATCTTCCTGCTTGTCTCATAATCCATACAGGTGGCCTTTCCACAGTTTCTCCATTAAGAGCTCTTAAAAAAAGAGGGGTGTCATTTTTAATCATTATTAAATAATTTAATTGTTTTGCGAATTACATTTTCAATTGTTGGTACTTTACAGCATAAAACTTTATCTGAATATTGGTTAACATATTTTGAAGTTGTATTACCAATACATATGCAATATGAATTGTTCAATGAATTATTTGTCATAAAGCTTTTTATTCCGCTAGGGCTATAAAACAAAATTGCATCAAAAACTTGATTATATTTTATGGGTTCTGCAATGTTATTATAAACGACTAATTCTTTTAATTTTATGTTTTTTTTCTTAAAAAAAATAGAAAATTCCTCATTTTTAATGTCACTTCTGCAAAAAATGAATTCTTCGTTTTTTGCTGTTTTTGATATAAAATCAGCTAAAATTGATGAATTTTGAGCCATTTTAGTTATTTTTTGTCCTTTTTTGAGTAAAAGTGATTTTGTATTTTCGCCTACACAATAAATTTTGTTAAAAAATTTATCAATATTTTTATTTATTGAAAAAACTGCATCAACGGCATTTTTACTTGTGAATATCCAGCTTCCATTATGCTCGGGAAGATTAAACTTTAAAGGTTGTATTGAAATAAAATCATCCTGATAAAAATCAAATTTTAAATCATCGAAAAGATGTCTTAGATCTTTATTTAATTTTCTAGTAGAAAGAATTTTAATTTTTTTCATTTTCTTTCTTTAGTTCTTTTAGAATTTTTTCGCCTCCATTTTTTAAAATCATTTCGAACATTTTTTCGCCGCTTTTCAAGTCATCATAATCAAATGTATCCTCAACTGTTATTATGCTTTTCGCATCTAAAGATGAAACGCTTGCTTTGAAAATAAGCTTATCCCCTTTAATTTTTGCAAATGCGGATATTGGTGCCGAACAGCCTCCATTCATTAATTTTAAAAATTCCCTTTCCTGACTAACGCAATGAAATGTTGAACTACATGAAATGGATTTTAGAAGTTTGTTTAATTCATTTTCGTTACATCTGGAAGCTACAGCAACAGCCCCCTGTGCTGCAGATGGAACCATCCAGTTTAATTTCAATTTGTTTTCTGGTAATATTGAAAGCCTGTCAAGTCCTGCTTTTGCAAATATTGCTCCATCCCAATTATTTTTTTCAAGTTTTTGTATTCTAGACTCAACGTTTCCTCTAAGAGACACAATTTTATGGTTAGGATATTTATTTAACCATTGTGTTTTTCTCCTTATACTGCTTGTTGCAATAGTAAGAGTCTTTTTGAAATCTGTATATTTTTCTTTTAATACTATAAGATCTGAAGAACTGGCTCTTTTAAAAACACAATGAATAGATAGCCCAGAGGCTAAATTTATTGGAACATCTTTAAGACTATGAACAGCTATATCAATAGTGTTATTTAAAAGGGCTTGATCTAAACTTTTAGTAAAAATTCCACTTACTCCAAAATCATATAAAGGCGTAATTTGATTAATATCTCCTTCTGATTTTATTTTAACTATTTCACAATCTAATCCAATGCTCTCAAGTTTTTGTTTTGCATAGTTTGCTTGCCAAAGAGCTAGTTTACTCTTTCTAGTGCCAATTTTTATTTTAGCAATCATTGTGATTAAGTTGAAAAATCGTTTTTATAGATTCCAATTCTTCTTCAAAATCATCGCTATCTCTTAAATGATTAGCAACTTGATTTGTGATTTTTTGAATTAAGTGTTCGGATACTTCTTTTACATTAGTGTCGTCAAAAGAGGATGTTTTTTTCTTAAGAGTATTGATTTTATTTTCTTGAATCTTTTTAAGTTTTATTTTTAAAGCATTAACTGTTGGAGCAAACTTTCTAGTTTCTACCCACAAATAATAATCCTCAGTAATTTCTTTAATTATTTTCTCAGCATTAGGAATAAATTTTTTTCTGTTTTCAAGAGTCTTATTTGTAAGCGTAGAAAGGTAATCAAGGTCTAGTAAATCTATATTTTTAAAAGAGTTTAACTCATCTTCAACATTTTTGGGAACGGATAAATCTAAAATAGTAAGCGACTTGGATTTAGATACCATTTCTTTTAAAACAGTTGGTTTATTGGATGAAGTTGCAACAATTAAAATATCAGCTTTTGATATTTGATTATTTAAATCAGAAATATTTTTTGCTAAAACCTCAAATTTGCCGGCAATTAATCTTGCTTTTTCTTCAGATCTATTAATTAGAGTTATATGTTTGTTTGAAGTATGTTTGACTAGGTTTTCACAAGTATTTCTTCCAATTTTACCAGTTCCAAACAAAAGAATTTTTTTTGATTTCAAATCCTTAATGTTATCCAATATATATCTTACTGCGGCATAAGAAACTGAAGTTGCACCTGAAGATATCTTAGTTTCATTTTTAATTCTTTTACTTGCATGTTTAACCATGTTGAACAACCTTTCAAAAGAAGGATTTATTGCATGTAATTTTTTTGACCTTAAAAAACTATTATTGAGTTGAGTAATGATCTCAAAATCTCCTAAAATCTGACTGTCTAATCCGGTTCCAACTTTAAAAATATGATTTATTGCTTCAGCTCCTTCAATAGTGTAACCGTATTTTTTGAAATCTCTAATAGTCCCTCTTGAATACTTACAAAGTAACTTTATTAGTAAATTTACATCTGAAGATGAAGAGTAGATTTCAACTCTATTGCATGTTGAATTAACAATTAAATTATCTATTCCTTCATTTAATGATTCTTGAATAAGAAGTTTAGATTGATCTAGGCTTAAGCTAAACATTCCTCTTACAGATGTGTTGGCATTTTTGTAACTTATTCCAATTACGTTAAAAAATGGAGCTTTCAAATAATTAATTATTTCGATGTAAAAATAATGTTCAGTTTAATTAAAAAATAACGCTAGCGGTTCTATTAATAACTCCACAAGTTTTTATTTAAAATAGTGTTTAAAATTATGTAATTTTTTATATTTTTACAGATATAAAATGTAAACCAAAACCATTTAATTTAGAACGCTTCTAAATTAGAAAATTTTTTTAAATGAATTTCAAAAATATCGCAAAAGGATCTACAGAAAGTTTTAAAGTTGATGAAGGGGTGATTTTATTAAAACAAACTAATGAAAATGAATTTGAATCTAATTTTAATTCTAAAATTGGAAAAGACTATATACAATTTCATTTTTGTTTAAAAGGATCTTCAAAGTTTTTATTTAATCAAGGCTCATATGTTTTTAACGTAGAAAATGAAAACTCAATTTTGTTATATAATCCACACAAAGAACTTCCGATTGATCTTTTATTGGATGCAAATAGCCAAGTGATATCAATATTAATTTCAATAAAAAAATTTCACAGTTTGTTTTCAAATGAATCAGATCAAATTTCTTTTTTAAACAATGACAATATTGAGAATAAGCTTTATAAAGAAAAAAAAATTGGCCCAATGATTGCTGTTATTCTTAATCAAATGTATCAGCAATCTCTAAACCTAACGATGTATAAATTATATTTAAGAGGAAAGGTTTTCGAACTTATGAGTTTATACTTTAGTAAAGACAAAGAAATGGATATTGAGCAATGTCCTTTTTTATCTGATGATAATAATATTAAAAAAATTAAAAAAGCAAAAGAAATTATTATTTCAAGAATGATTGAGCCACCTACTCTTCAAGAGCTTGCTAAGGAAGTTGATATAAGTTTAAAGAAATTAAAACAAGGTTTTAAACAAGTTTATGGTGCTTCTGTATTTTCATTCTTAATTGATTATAAAATGCAAGTGTCTAAAAGATTATTGTCCTCCGGAAATTATAATGTTAATGAGGTAGCTCTTAGAGTAGGGTACAGTACAGCTACTCATTTTATAAATGCTTTTAAAAAAAAATTTGGAACAACACCCAAAAAATATCTAATGTCAATTTAATAATATGAAAGGAGCTTTAATTGTTAATCTAGGTTCGCCTGATAGTACGGAAACTAAAGATGTAAAAAAATATTTAAAAGAGTTCTTAATGGACGAAAGAGTCATTGATGAGCCACTTTGGCTAAGAACAATTCTAGTAAAAGGAATTATTTTAAATTTTAGACCCAAAAAATCTGCCAAAGCATATAAAAAAATATGGTGGGATGAAGGATCTCCTCTAATTGTACTTTCATACAGGCTTTTAGATAAAGTTAAGGAAATGATTTCTGTTCCAATAGCTCTAGCAATGAGGTATGGAAACCCATCTATCCATTCTGGCATTAAAGAACTAGTTGATAAAGGAGTAACAGAAATTTTACTTATTCCTCTTTATCCGCAACATGCTATGGCCTCAACCGAGACTATTTTAGTTTTAGCTGAAAAAATAAAAAATGAATTTTTTCCTAAAGTCGAATTCACCAATTTACCTGCTTTTTATAATCATAAAGATTATATAAGAGTTCTTTCAAATTCTATTCAAACTCATTTAAAAAACAAAGATTGGGATCATTTGCTTTTTTCTTATCATGGGATTCCAGAAAGACATATTAGAAAAACAGACATCACTAAATCACATTGTAAAATTGATGGTAGTTGTTGTCAGGAAAAATCACCTGCACATCAATTTTGTTATAGACATCATTGTTATGAAACCACAAGGCAAGTTGCCCAGTATTTGGAACTTAAGGAAGGGACATACTCGAGTTCTTTTCAATCAAGATTAGCAGGACAGCCATGGCTTAGGCCTTATACAGATAAAGTTGTAGAAAATTTTGCTCAAACAGGAACAAAAAACTTAGCAATTGTAACACCTGCTTTTGTTTCAGATTGTTTAGAAACTTTAGAAGAAATTGGAATGGAGGCTAAAGATGATTTTATTGAAAAAGGAGGAGAAAAATTTCATGTAGTACCCTGTCTAAATGATGATAAAGACTGGGTAAAAACTCTTAGTAGATGGATAGATGAGTGGGCAAATATTAAATAATTTATAAATATTTTGGAATATTTTAATTACATAAAGTCTTTGCATATAATTTTTGTTATAACCTGGTTTGCGGGACTTTTTTATATTCCCAGATTATTCATTTACTATATTGAAGCATCATTTAAACCTGATCCAGAAAAAAAAATATTAATGGACCAATTTATAATAATGATGAATCGTTTATGGTTTATAATAACTTGGCCATCATCTATTTTAGCAATCATATTTGGATTGTGGATGATTGTTTTAGTTCCAAATTGGTTATTTGAAAATTGGATGATAGCCAAATTAGGGTTTGTGTTCCTATTAGTTTTGTATCATTTAAAAACTCACTTTATTTTAAAAGAATTACAATCGGGATTAATAAAATATTCTTCTAATTTCATGAGAATTTGGAATGAAATAACAAGTGTAATATTAGTATCAGTAGTATTTTTAGTAGTTTTAAAAAACAATATAAGTTGGTTCAAACTTACAGTTGGCTTGATAATATTTATTAGTTCTTTACTGTTTATTATTAAATTGTATAAAAGATTTAGAAATTGAGTAATAAAATAAATTTTAACGCAAATTTATCTTTAAGGGCAAGAATATTTTTAGCCATGACAGTAATAGTTGTAGCTACATTTGTTTTGCTTTCAGTCATTACAATTCCTCAATTTAAAACTCAATCCGAAAAGTATCATTCAAAAAGACTGGAAAGAAAAGAAGCTCAAATTCAACGTAGTATCGCCTATTTTTTTTCTCAAGAAGCAGAAACACAGTTAAATCCAAAAAAACTAGATTCAATTTTGAGCGAAAAAATTTATCAAGTTTCAGATGTGCAAAGTGTTAAGTTCAGTATATATTCTTTAGATGGGGATTTAATTAATTCTACTTTACCTAAAAATGAGATAAATTCTTTAAACCCCGAATTATTGAGTAGAATACTTGGTCAAAAAGATTCTAAAATAATTGAAATTACTCAAATAAATAATATTCAATATAGATCATCTTTCTCACTCATTTTAGATGACAACTTTAGTCCACTCTGGATTTTAAATCTTCCTTATTATGACGATGATAATTTAAATTCATATGAACTTGATTCATTTCTTATAATTCTTGGAGAGGTTTATTTTTTCCTTTTAATACTTTCAATTATTATTTCATATTTCGTTTCTCAATATATGACAAAAGCAATTTCTGAAATTGCTTTAAAGATGAAACAAACACGTTTAGATAAAAGAAATTCTAAAATTAAAATAAAAGCTAGAAGTAAAGAAGTTAATAGTTTGGTGGAATCTTATAATAACATGGTCGAAATGCTTGACAAAAATGTTCAAGAATTATCAAAATCTAACAAAGAACAAGCTTGGAGGGAAATGGCAAAACAAGTTGCGCATGAAATTAAAAATCCCTTGACCCCAATGAAATTAAGCGTGCAAAGTTTTGAAAGAGACTTTATTAACGACAAAAAAAACAAAGAAAAAGTTGAAGATTTTACTCAAACCATAATTCAACAAATTGATACAATGAGTTCAATAGCTTCAGCTTTTTCAAATTTTGCTGAGATGCCTACTCAGCAAGGTGAAAAACTTAATATTGTTAAAGCGGTTAGATTGTCTTTGGAGATTTTCAAAGAAAAACACATCGTTTTTGAATCGGATACAGATAGATTAGTTATTGATATTGACAGGCCCCAGATTGTAAGAATTATGACTAATTTAATAAAAAATGCAATGCAGGCATGTGAAAACAACAAATCACCATTAATCAAAGTCTCGATTAAAAAAATGTCAAAAACTGTCCGAATTACTGTTAAAGACAACGGTTCGGGAATACCTTTAAATATTAGAAAAAATATTTTTGAACCGAATTTCACTACAAAATCTGGTGGAATGGGTCTGGGTCTGGGAATGGTTAAAAACCTTGTTAATTCTTATGGTGGTAAAATCGATTTTGAATCGAAAATTAATAAAGGGACTATTTTTAAAATTACTTTTCCAATACCAAATTAGCAAAACTGATCGTAAGCTTGCTTAAGGTTGTCGCTTATAATTTCTGCAGACCTTCCTTCAATATGATGCCTTTCTAGCATGTGAACAAGTTCGCCATCCTTGAAAACAGCTATACATGGCGAAGAAGGAGGAAATGGAATCATTAATTTTCTTGCAGCATCCGTTGCTTCTTTATCAACTCCAGCAAAGACAGTAAATAGTTTGTTTGGTTTTTTTTCGTTAATTAAGGACGATTTAACGCCTGGACGTGCATTGGCAGCAGCACAACCACAAACAGAATTTACGATTAAGACGGCCGTTTCACTGTTTGTAACCTGGTCATTAACATCATTAGAATTTGTAAGTTCAACAAATCCTGCAGAGGTTAAATCTTCTCTCATTGGTTTAACTAGTTCAGCTGGATACATATTTAATAATTTAATTAAAACAAAGATAATAAAGAATGATCAAAATGTATGTATTAAATTCATCGGACATTTGTAAATTTGAATAAATTATTTTAGAAATGAACAAATGGATATTCGCTTTACTTGGATATACTTTTTTTAGATTACCAGGAGCTGCTTTGGGGTTTTTTATCGGATCTTTTTTTAAGTCGGGAGTTAGTAAAATATCTAATAAAGATTTTGAAATTAATTTACTAGCTCTAGCTTCAATGGTGATTAAAGCAGACGGTAAAGTCACTCAAAATGAATTAGATTTTGTGAGAACATATTTTGTTACTGCTTATGGAAAAACTAGAGCAAATGAAGTTTTTAAAATTTTCAATCAGAATGTAAAAAACAAAGGAATATCTCTAAATAAAATATCAACGCTATTTAATGTTGCTTTAAATTATGAAAGCCGTCTTCAAGTGATTCATTTTTTATTTGGAATTGCCAAGGCTGATGGAACAATAAGTAAATTAGAAATTGAAAAATTATTAGAGTTCTCAAATTTATTTAAACTATCCTATGCAGATTTTTTAAGCATTAAAGCTATGTTTATTAAAGAAACAGATGGTGCTTATAAAATTTTAGAGTTAGAAAAATCTGCAACTAATGAACAGGTTAAAAAGTCATATAGAGACTTAGCAAAAAAACATCATCCTGATAAAATTCAACACCTGGGAGACGTTTATGTAAAGGCTGCTCAAGATAAATTTCAACAAATTCAAAAAGCTTATCAAAATATTAAAGATGAAAGGGGTTTTTAATTATATTTAAAACATGTACGATTTAATATTTTATTTAGAATTGGGACTTTTTCATGTACTAGATTGGTCAGCAATTGATCATTTGCTTTTTTTATGTGCTCTGACAATAGTATATACTTTTAAAGATATTAAAACAGTTTTCTGGATTGTAACCTTCTTTACTTTTGGTCACACTTTGTCTTTGATTTTGTCAACATTTAAAATAGTCAATCCACCCTCTCAACTTATCGAGTTTTTAATTCCAACAACAATAATTTTAACAGCTTTATATAACATAATATTTTATAAAAAGAATCAAAACAGTTTTTTTGAATATATGTTTTCAATCTTTTTCGGCCTTATACACGGCTTTGGGTTTGGAAATTATTTTGAAATGTTAACAGACTCTTTGGAATCAAAAGTATTTCCTTTGATAGGTTTTGCTGCAGGAGTTGAAATATCTCAATTAATTATAGTATTAGCCATATTAATTATTAATACAATTTCAAATAAAATTAATTTAATACTACAAAAGAAGTCTATTTTATCTGACCATCTAATTCAAGCAAAACTGGTGTCAGTTATTATAATACTATTATCTTTAAATTTGATTTACGAAATGATTTAGTATGAACTCAGCAAAACAAAAAAAATATGATATTGCCTACTTAAAAATGGCTCAAGAATGGGCAAAATTATCGTATTGTAAAAGAAGACAAGTTGGAGCGTTAATCGTGAAAGATAAAATGATAATTTCAGACGGTTATAATGGTACTCCATCTGGTTTTGCAAACATATGTGAAGATGATGAAAATTATACAAAGTGGTACGTTTTACATGCTGAAGCTAACGCTATAATGAAAGTAGCTTCATCAACTCAATCAAGTAAAGATTCTACACTCTATATCACAATGTCTCCTTGTAAAGAATGTAGTAAGTTGATATTCCAATCTGGTATAAAAAGACTAGTTTATAATATTGAATACAAAGACAAAACTGGTTTAGAGTTCCTAAAAGAATCAGGACTTGAAATTATCCATGTTAAAGACCTTAAAACTTAATCTTTTTTACTTTTTATTTTTTTTGATATAGACAAAATAATTAAAAGAAGAATTGTGCAAACACATGCTAACACACCTGCTAACCCAATTTTACTGTCTTCAGAAAATAAATTTTGAAAATCAATCTTAGTAAGATTAAAAACAAAAAGTAAAACTGCGACAATTATAAAGAAATAAATTTTTTTCATATTAAAATAACCCTTGGATATTAGTTGCAAATAATTTAACTGCAATCGCCATTAAAATTACACCAAAAATTTTTCTTATTACCCCGATTCCTGATTTTCCAAAAATTCTTTCAATTTTTTCTGAAAATTTTAGGACTAAATAAACAAACAAAATATTGACTAGAATAGCTATAATAATATTTATTAATTGAAATTCTGCTCTAAGAGACAAGAGTGTGGTCAAAGTTCCAGCTCCTGCAATTAAAGGAAATGCAATGGGAACTATTGATGCAGTTTCTGGAGTTTCGTCTTTATAAATAGAAACACCAAGCACCATTTCTAAGGATATAACAAATATTACAAATGCACCGGCCACAGCAAAAGAATTAACATCGATTCCTATAATATTTAAAATTTCTTCTCCAATAAATAAAAATGCAATCATTATTATTACAGAAACGACTGAGGCTTTTTCGGATTGTATATGCCCTACCTTCTTTCTTAATTCAATAATTATGGGTACGCTACCGATAATATCGATAACAGCAAAAAGAATCATTCCGACCGTAAAAATTTCTTTTAGATTAATCATAAATTTTTTTTCAAATATAATTTATATTCAAATTATTTGAACAACTATTTTCTTATTTTCATAAAATGTTTAGGATTGGTAAAACTTTAGTTTCTGAAGAAATAATTGAAAATAATTTTCATTGCAATATTTCAAAATGTAAAGGTGCTTGTTGTGTTGAAGGCACTGCCGGAGCTCCATTAGAAAAAAAAGAAGCTGAATTATTGAATCAAAATTTCGATAAAATTTCTAAATATATATCGACTAGAGCAAAAAAAATTATCAATTCTTATGGAAAATATGTTACTCTTGACGACGGAAATTTAGAGACTCCGTTAGTAGATTCAAAAGCTTGTGTATATGTCCATTATGAAGACAACGGATCGTTATCATGTGGAATAGAAAAAGCATATTTGAATAAAGAGATAAGCTTTAATAAACCAATATCATGTCACTTATACCCAGTTAGAGTAAAAGAGTATTCGGAATTTACAGCTGTAAATTATCATAACTGGTCAATATGTTCTGACGCTTGTAGTTTGGGTAATGAATTAAAAAAACCAGTTTTTGAATTTGTAAAAGAAGCTTTGATAAAAAAGTTTGGAAAAGATTGGTTTTTGGAGCTCGAAATAATAGCCAAAAACAAAACTAAATAACATGTTAAATTAGAATGCAGTTCTTTGTTAAATATAAACATTTGAGAATTAGCTAAATATGCTCAATACTATTCTGAATAACGAAAATTAACGATTTTCTAATTGTTAAGAACTAAGCCGGTTTGTGAATAACTACTCCTTTCATTTTTGGAAACATTTTAGAATCTTTGTATTAATAGACAACCAAAAAATTTTACCAATTTTTAAAATTAAACTTAAATAACATGTCTGCTGTTGAATCAATTTTACAAAAAAAACAATTTATAAACTCATTAGTGATAATGTGTTTTGCAGAGTCATTCCTGTTTAAACAGGACTTGTAACAGTAGTATTTGTTATTGAAGAATTAGTTAATAAGGCTTTAAATAATTAAAGTTAAGAGCAAATAACTCTCTTTTTTTAATTGATAAATATTTTAAAACCAAATAAAATTTATGTTGAAAATTTTGTTAAGAACTTATAAAGTCACGATTTAAAACAGCTGAAATAAAGCAGATATTTACTATAATGCAGAAGAATAAAAAAATAATTTTGAACAATATGGAGATAGATCAAATAATTAAGAGAGATTTCAATACAAAAGCTTTTCACTTAGATAAAATTACAGAAGCTATTCATAAAGCAATGGTTGCAGTGGAGGTTGGAACTTATGAAAATGCACAAGATGTTGCATTATCAGTTTACAAAACATTATTAGATCGTAAAAATGAGCACAAAGAATATATTCCAACAATTGAAGAGGTTCAAGACATTGTAGAGACACAGTTAATGGAAAGTAAGTTCCCAGGAGCTGCAAAAGCATACATTTTATATCGTAACAAAAGAAGTCAAAAAAGAGAGTCTAATATTTTTGAAAAACGAATTAACTTAAAGCCATACGAATATCCTCATCTCTATGAATATGTTCCAGCTATAAGACATTCTTATTGGATCCATTCAGAATTTAATTTCACAAGTGATATTCAGGATTTTAAGTCTCGCTTATCTGAATCAGAAAGAAGTGCAATTAAAAACACAATGTTGGCAATTTCTCAAATAGAAGTGGCTGTTAAATCTTTTTGGGGAGATCTCTATCATAGAATCCCAAAACCAGAGATTGGTTCAGTAGGATCAACGTTTGCAGAAAGTGAAGTTCGCCACGCTGATGCTTATTCTCATTTATTAGAAATACTAGGACTGAACTCGGAATTCAAAGAGCTTAAAAAGAAACCAAGCATCATGAAAAGGGTACGATACTTAGAAACAGCGCTTAAAAATTCAAAAAGCGATAATGATAAAGAATATGCTGAATCTATTCTTTTGTTTTCATTATTTATTGAACATGTTTCTTTATTTTCTCAATTCTTAATTATCATGGCTTTTAATAAGCACAAAAACATGTTGAAAGGCATTTCCAATGTGGTGGAGGCGACGTCTAAAGAAGAGCAAATTCACGGAGATTTTGGTATTGATTTAATCAAAATCCTTCAGAAAGAACATCCTGAGTGGTTTACACCAGAATATCATGAAGATATTCAAAACTTGTGTAGGGAAGCTTTTGAAGCAGAGCAAGATGTCGTGGATTGGATTTTTGAAAAAGGAGAGCTAGACTTTTTACCAAAAAATGTAATTAATGAGTTTGTAAAAAATAGATTCAATAACTCTTTAGAAAGCATAGGAATTGATAAAGTATTTGAGGTCGATCAAAATTTAGTTTCAGAAACCGAATGGTTTGATGATGAGATTATAGGGACTAAACATGGAGATTTTTTTGTAAAAAGATCTATCAATTATAGTAAAAGAAGCCAAAGTATAACAAATGACGACCTATTTTAAGACATGCAGACAAAAACAACAACCGAACAAAAACAAATAAATTCATCCCAAGATTCAACTCAAGCTAGAGATAAATCAAATCAAAGAATGAATTTGGTTTCTGAAAAACCATTTGAGTGGCTTAACGAAAATAGCAGAAAATTTCTAGCTGCTGGGTATTTAGGTGAGGGATTGTGTGCTGAAGAACGTATTGCTAATATTGCAAAAAGAGCAGAAGGAATTCTTCAAATGCCAGGCTTTGCAGACAAGTTTTATTATTATATGTCAGAAGGTTATTATTCACTGGCATCTCCTGTTTGGTCAAACTTTGGAAAAGAACGCGGTTTACCAATCAGCTGTTTTGGTTCTCATATTGATGATGATATAGGTAACATTTTGTACACTCAATCTGAGGTAGGCATGATGTCTAAATTAGGAGGAGGAACTTCTGGGTATTTTGGTAAAATTAGACCACGAGGGGCTGCAATAAAAAATAATGGGGAAGCTTCTGGAGCCGTTCATATAATGAGATTGTTTGAATCTATGGTAGATGTTGTTAGTCAAGGTTCGGTAAGACGAGGGCGTTTTTCCCCTTATTTACCAATTGATCACGCAGATATTATGGAATTCCTAGAAATAGGATCAGAAGGTAATCCTATCCAAGAATTAACTCATGGAGTCACTGTAACTAATGACTGGATGCAAGACATGATAGATGGTGATGTTGAAAAAAGAACAGTTTGGGCTAAAGTTTTACAAAGCCGTGGTGAAATGGGATACCCTTATATTTTCTTTACAGACAATGCAAACAATGGTGCTGCTGATGTGTACAAAGATAAAAAGTTGCCAATTTATGCAAGTAACTTGTGTACAGAAATAATGTTGCCCTCAAATCATGACTGGTCTTTTGTTTGTGTTTTATCAAGCATCAATTTATTACATTATGATAAGTGGAAAGATACGGATGCTGTTCAAACTATGGTTTATTTCTTAGATTCTGTAATTACTGAATTTTTAGAAAAATTAGAATCCTATAAGAATTCTCCTGACAGAGAGGATCAGCAAACATTTCTGTTTATGGAAAGAGCATATAATTTTGCAAAAGAAAACAGAGCATTGGGAATGGGGACTCTAGGATGGCACTCATTACTACAATCTAAAATGCTACCTTTTGATAGTCAACAGGCATACGATTTAAATAGTGAGGTTTTCAAAACTCTAAAAGAGTATTCCTATAAAGCCTCTGAACACTTGGCAGAAAAGTTTGGAGAACCAGAACTGCTTAAGGGATATGGCAGAAGGAATGCAACTTTAAACGCTATAGCACCAACTACATCATCTGCTTTTATATTAGGGCAAGTATCTCAAGGGATAGAACCAATATGGTCTAATATTTATGTTAAAGATATTGCGAAAATAAAAACAACAATTAAAAATCCTTTTTTGATAAAGCTTTTGAAAGAAAAAGGAATGGATACACCAGAAGTGTGGAGAGATATAAGAGACAGAGATGGCTCTGTTCAACATCTTGATTTCTTATCTGAAAACGAAAAAGAGATATTTAAAACTTACTCCGAGATTGACCAATTAGTGATCATTTATCAGGCAGCAAATAGACAAAATCATTTAGATCAAGGTCAATCGCTTAATATCATTGTACACCCTGACACACCTACCAAGGAGATTAATAAGATTCATATTACTGCATGGAAATTAGGATTGAAATCGTTGTACTATCAACACAGTATGAATGCAGCACAAAAATTCAAACAAAAGAAAGAGTGTGCTAGTTGCGAGGGTTAGTTCAAAATTAAATTATTGATATAAAAAAAGCGGTTCAATAAGAACCGCTTTTTTTATATCAAGTAATCATTAATTGCTATTCATTAGCTGATGGTGGTTCAATATTTGAATCATATTGTTCATCATACAACTCTAGCATCGCCATATTTGCCTTTATAAGATCTTTAGTTTCTGTTAAAAGACTAAAGTAAAGTGTTGTGTTTTTAGGACTTGATTCTTCAGATTTAGTTCTTGAAATTTGATTATCAATTTTCTGTCTTATTGACTCTAGTAATTGTTGTTTGGAGTCTAAAATATTAGAGATTTCTTTGAAATTATTTTTTGAAAAAGCGAATTTAGTTCTCTCAAATAAAGTTTCAAGCTGAAGACTAATCTCTTTTAATTCTCTTATTTGATTAAAAGTTAATGCTTTGTGATTATTATTAATATGCTTGAAAGTTACTTTTGAAATATACTCTAATGATTGAGCAACATCTTGTAACAAGCTAAGAACATTTATATAGAAATTACTCGCACCTTTAATGGTAGATTCGTCCAAGTTTTTAATAAAATAAAATAGATCATTTCTTAAACTCTCGATTTCTTCGGAAAGAGATTTTACATCTTTTTTATTCTTTTTTAAAATTGACAAGTCTTGAGTTGCCAATCCGTTTATTGATGAAGCAAAGATTTTTTTAAATTTCTTAGCTGCTTTTGAAACGTTACTTGAGCTTTCAATTATCACACCTTGAATAGAACTACTTTCTGCAGAATTTAAAGCATCCTCATTGTTAGTTTGATCAACATCTTTTTTGTGAGAAATGTAGTTTCTAGCTAAAATAATTAAAGCTAAAAACAATAAGATTGCAATGGCAGTCGGACCTCCAAGATTAATTAAAAATGCAATTAGCGCACACCCAATAAAAGCTACAAATGCAGTAAAGAACCATCCTCCAATTACATTTAGAACTCCAGCGACTCTATATACAGCACTTTCACTCCCCCAGGCTCTATCAGCCAGTGAAGTCCCCATAGCAACCATAAAAGTAACATAGGTAGTAGATAAAGGAAGTTTAAAAGAAGTTGCAATAGAAATTAATATAGCAGCTACCATTAAATTAACAGCTGCTCTAATTTGATCAAAAGCAGGTAATTCTATTGATTTATTTGATGCTAATTCTATCTCGGGCTTTTCAAACTGCTTTTCAATATGATTTTGTGCCTTTATTGGAACTATTTTTGAAAATACATTTGAAACATTAACAGAAAACCTTACTAACCCTCTAGAAATAAAGTTAGGATTAAACCTTTCTTTGGTGTTCTGTTGATTCGATAAGTCAATTGAGGTTTTAACTACATTTTTAGCTCGAGATGAAAACCACAATGTAACAACCATTATTATTCCCGCAAATAATAATAATAATGTTGGAGTAGGGACTTTAGCTGCTAATATTCCCATTGAAAACTCAGTTGCAGGTACGCCTGACGCTACCCAAGCCTCATAAGATTGCCATGCTGCAATAGGAACTCCAATAAAGTTTACTAAGTCGTTACCAGCGAATGCTAAAGCAAGCGAAAAAGTACCTATAGCAATAATTATTTTGTATATATTAAATTTAAGTTTGTATATAAAAAATGCAGAAAATAAAAATAAAATTATAAAACTGACTAGCGCAATTGCCACAATATTAGACTCCATAAAAGAAGCAATAGTAGATCCATTTAATATTTCAAAACTCTCCTTTGCATAGGGAGTTCCTTTGATGCCTTTCATCAAAATAAAATATGTTAAAGATGTTAGAGCCACCCCCCCAAATAAAGCGCCTACCCATTTTGCTTTTTCTTCGAATTTGAACGAAAGTAAAATTCTTGAAACATATTGAACAACTGCTCCAATACTAAAAGCAACAAAGACTGAAAGAAGTATTCCAAATATTATTTGAGTTGCTTTAGCTACGTTAATGTATTCAGGTAGCATGCTTGAATCGCCCCCAGCTGCATAAATTTTAATTAATGATACCGCTACAGCAGCACCTAAAAGTTCAAAAACTATAGATACAGTTGTTGATGTTGGCATACCAAGAGTATTGAAAAAATCAAGTAAAAGTATGTCAGTTATCATAACTGCCATAAAAATGATCATGATTTCCGAAAAGAAAAACATGTCAGGATTAAAAATCCCTTTTCTAGCGACTTCCATCATTCCACTTGAAAACACAGCACCAACTGCTATTCCAAGACTGGCAACAATCATTATTGATTTAAAACTTAGCACTTTGGATCCAATAGCAGAATTCAAAAAGTTTACAGCATCATTACTAACACCAACGACTAAATCTGCTATAGCAAGAAGACCTAGCGCAATTATCATGATCAAGTATATATCCATTTCATTATTAAATTGATTAGTAAAGTAAGTTAAATCTATAAGACTTGATGTAAAATTAATGTTAAGAAAGTTCATATGTTATATTTTAAACTCTGCATTTAAAGACAGAATAGATTTATTGTTAATTATTGAATTATTGTAGTTAAATAGTTTGTAATTTAAATTAAATTTCACGCCTTTTGTTGCTTGGTATTGTGTTCCAAACATTACTAAGCTTCCGTCATTATTGTAATTCCATGCTCTAGATTCTCCTGTAAGAATATTTGAATTAATTTGATCATATCTAGCAAATAATTCATAATTATTAGATAATTTTTTTGATCCAAAAACAGAGAAACCATCTCTGTTATGATCATCCTCAGCATTTTTATATGTTCTAGCATTTTCAATTTTACCATATTCAACTCCAACTCTAAAACCAGTACTATTGTATCCCAAAAAAATAGAATTATTTTTTATTGACTTTGTGTTTTTCGAACGTTGAGAATCCATATATATTTTTCCTGAAAGTTTCTTTGAGAAATTATATATAAAACTTGTTCCCATTTTTTGGTGTCCATTATCATCTTGAAGAGATTTATAACCCTCGCCGTTTAAAATAAATAAGTTTATTTTAAATTTTGGATTAATAGTAAACTCCGAATTAAACCCAAGATCTGCACTTGCACCAAATTTATATTCGTTAAGAAAGCCTTTTTGTGCGTAGCGATAGCCCCACAAACCTTCTTGGTCATTAAACTGTTTGTTTCCAATTAAACCCATACTAAGTTTTATTTTGGGATTTAATTTCCAGTCTAATTGAGCAATTTTGACATAGGCTGTATATGCACTTCCACCTGAGTTAGACCCAATATCGTATGTAACTTTAGCTGAAATATTATCATTAAAATTATATTTATATCCTAGGTAAACTCTTTTAAGTTCAAAAGCACTTTTCTTTGTTACTTCTTTAGTGAAATCATTATGGTAATTCCAGAAAATTTTAAAATTTGGTTTACCAGTGCTTGCATCTTGAGTGTATGCTTTAAAACTTACAAGCATTAACAAAATAATTACAATTTTTTTCATCTTTTAAATATATACTACAATATTAAAGCAATAAAATATTTCTAATGTTAAGAAATAGTTATGTTATAATGTTAAATGATTCGTTAAATTGCATCAATGAATTGGGAACAGCTACTTTCACTTAAAAGACAAGGTGATACTTTAAAAAGATTAAGACTAGAACAAGATGAAACTCGAATCGGTTTTGAAGTTGATTATGATAGAATAATTTTTTCATCTTCTTTTAGATCGTTACAAGATAAGACTCAGGTAATTCCTTTTTCTAAAACAAGTTTTGTCCATACTAGACTTACTCACAGTCTAGAAGTTTCAGTTGTAG
>Ga0209711_10000197_pt1 | contig 60837 bp, 58 predicted proteins | sample ArcticOcean_MG_C_7_FD_187441 | JGI IMG/M metagenome (GOLD analysis project Ga0209711, IMG submission 187441) | Marine microbial communities from western Arctic Ocean - ArcticOcean_MG_CB11_88 (SPAdes) (version 2) | ecosystem: Environmental > Aquatic > Marine > Oceanic | place: Arctic Ocean... | reverse complement strand
CTGTTCGCTAAAGTTGAAAAAGCTCTAAACGATAGGCCAAGGAAAAGGCATGGATATCAATCACCTCAAGAAAAACATCAACAATTAACCAACGAAGAGAAAGTTGCATTAGTTAGTTGAATCCAAGCTTTCTAATACCGGAGCTAGCAATATCACAGATGTTCAATACGACTTTGACCTGAATGGTGTTGGAAACGTCGGCAGCTTCAACGTTGGTACCGTATATCTCTGGAACTACGCCGCAAGCAACGGTACCGAGGGGCGCGGTATCGGGGAAACAGACATCTTCTTTTCTACAGACAATGGAGCGACATACTCGTCTGCTCCGGTGACCGTCATCTTTGCAGCAGCCGCCAACAATACGCCTATCGCTGCCCAGACAATATCCTTCGCAGCGGTTTCGGGCGTGACAGACATCCGATTCGTCTCCGATAACATTTCCGGAGCGGCCTCCAATCGTTCTGCCATAATGGAAATCCGATTCGGTGAAGCCGTCCCCGAGCCATCCACCACCGCCCTCCTCGGCCTCGGTGGACTCGCCCTGATCCTCCGTCGCCGCAGGTAATTAGGCCTCGGAAAACCAACCATCCTTCCAACCCCACTCCCCATCAAACGGGAGTGGGGTTTTTAATAGCTTCTCATCATTTCTTGAATCATCCCACGCCCAGTGGATAGTTGAGTGGCTAGACCCCCCCCACAACGTTTATAGAAATCATTCATCATGTATTACCGAGAAAAAAATTTCCAGCCATTCCAGCCATCGTTTCCAATGTGAAACGTGTTGACCTTATTTGCGCGTTGCTCATTGCTTCGTTTTCATTCATTGGTGTTCTCGCTGCTGCAGCTGAAACCGAGCAACCTATCTTGATAGAAGCCGAGGGTTTCGATGACAACGGAGGCTGGGTGATCGATCCTCAGTTTATGGATCAGATGGGTTCACCCTACTTGCTTGCTCACGGTCTAGGTATCCCGGTGAAGGATGCCAAGACAGATGTTGCCATCCCGAAAGCTGGCAGCTACCGAGTCTGGGTGCGGACCAAGGACTGGGTGGCGCGCTGGAAGGCACCGGGCACGCCGGGACGATTCCAGGTCATCATCAATGGCAAACCTCTCAAAACCACCTTCGGCACTGTTGGCGCGCAGTGGCACTGGCAAGATGGTGGCACGATCGATCTTCCCGAAGGAAAACTCAAACTCGCGCTGCATGACCTGACTGGGTTCGAGGGTCGTTGTGACGCCATCATTTTTTCTAACAATCCTGATTTCACACCGCCTAACAAAGATCCTGAGATGCACGCATTCCGCCGCGAGTGTCTTGGTTTGCCGAAAAACCCCGAACCGGCTGGCGAGTATGACCTCGTCGTCACGGGTGGAGGCATCGCTGGCACTTGCGCGGCAGTCACCGCCGCCCGTCTTGGTTTGAAAGTCGCTCTGATACAGGATCGGCCTGTCTTAGGGGGGAACAATAGCTCGGAAGTCCGGGTATGGCTGCAGGGAGCCCGAAGCAAGGAGCCATGGCCCCGTGTTGGAGATGTGGTTGCCGAGCTTGAGACAAATAAACGCGCCCACTACGGCGCGGGCAATACCGCCGAGATCTACGAGGATGACAAAAAACTCGCCGTCGTGCGCGGAGAGCCGAACATCACGCTCTTCCTCGAGCACCGTGGCAACGGCGTGGAGATGGAGGGGAAAAAAATCCGCGCTGTGCTTGCCACGGAGATCCGAACCGGAAGACGCGTCCGTATCGGCGGACGGTGGTTTGCCGACTGCACAGGCGACGCCTGCATTGGTGCCCTTGCTGGAGCAGATTTCGACATGCAGGAAAAAAATAAGATGGGTCCGTGCAACCTGTGGAATGTCTGTGAGTGCAAGGACACCAATCCCATCAATACCGGCACGGCGAAGTCTCTCGATGTCGTTATATTTCCCCGCACCCCATGGGCGCTCGACCTTTCCGATAAACCATTCCCTGGACGAAGCAAAATCAAACCCGATCCTAACAAGCTTGGTGGCTGGTACTGGGAAAGTGGATCTGACCGCGATCCGATTGAGGAAATGGAATACGTGCGCGACTGGAATTTCCGCGCCATGTATGGTGCCTGGGATGCACTCAAAAACGTTGATAAGGTGCTGCCCAACCACAAGCTCAACTGGTCGGCATATATTCTCGGTAAGCGTGAATCCCGTCGTCTCATGGGTGACGTGATTCTCACCGTGAAAGACCTAAACGAAGACCGAAAATTTCCAGACGGAGCGGCCCCCACCGGCTGGAGCAATGATCTCCACGTGGCAGACCCCAAGTATAACAAAGGCTTTGAAGGTGATGCCTTCATCTCGAAAGCCGAGCATGGGCTTTTCCCCGCACATAAGGATAACCGCCCGTTTTGGATACCGTATCGCAGTCTCTATTCCCGCAATATTGAAAATCTCTTTATGGCTGGACGTTGTATTAGCGTGACCAGCCAAGCCCTCGGAGCGGTGCGCGTGATGCGCACCTGTGGCACCCAGGGCGAAATTGTCGGCATGGCGGCAAGTGTCTGCAAGGAGTTCGATACCAACCCACGTGGTGTTTACAATAAACACCTCACCGATCTACAGAAACGGATGCGTAATGGAGTCGGTAAGGTTGATGGCTCTACCATCCCATATGATAATCAGGGGGAATACGGCAAAAGCCTGCGCAAGGTGAAGCTCTCCCAGCCGAAATGGCTAAGCAGTGCGGGTAAGAACCTCGCGCGTACCGCCAAGGTGACGACAAACCTCCCAATCAACAAAGGTGACGTTGACCGCACAGTGCTGCTGAACGATGGCAATGGAAAAATCGAAGACGCCAGCGCCCGCTGGTTAGGTAAGGGCAAAGTGCCTCACATTATCAACTTTCAATGGCCAGCAGCAGTAGACCTCGGTGCCGTCCGGATGATTTCCGGCAGATACAACGGAGCCCGCGTGCTCGATCCTCTGACAGACTTCAAGCTCGAGTATTTCGATGGAAAAGTTTGGAAAGAGGCCCTCCCAGCGGTTGAAAACAATGAGAATCCCGTTTGGTCCGCCACCTTTGCTACGATTCAAACAAAACACATCCGCATGGTCATTACCCGCGCCCCTCACAACATCTCACGACTGTGGGAGATCGAATTCTATCCGCCTCTGAAATAGAGAGAGCCTAACCGGGCAAGCTAATTCTCAACCTTAGTGTTGAGGGACTGATAGAGGGACGGGTCTCTTTATTTTTCTTTATTTCTTGCCTCGCTCCAGGAGACCTGGATTTAGCTGATGACCCAGACGTTGACAAGATAAGGCAACGGTCTCGAAGCATAATTCGGCGATGATCCAGGGAGAGGCGTAGCCGCATCCCTGGGTCTGAGATCCACCCATTGGCGTTCGCTGAAGGTGAACTTTAGTGCTGATTGACTGATGATACACCACTCTGCATAAGATTCCCATTCCGGGAATTCTCTGCTTGATATTTAACACACAGGGATGGGACTTTGTCTTTCCCTGTGCTGGTATGAGTTTGGCCTTCAGCCAAAGGGGAATCGGAAAGCTAAAGGGTAAGATAGTCTTACGTCAGAATGTCCGACCAAATAGATAAAATAAATATTAGAGCCATTTATGGAGAGTGGTGAGATCGTTCTTCATCGCTGCGATCAATTGCTTTTGATCATTTCCTTTCATGTATTCGATATGAAGTGAGATTGGGATATCCTTTGGTAGCATTTTGCTGACTAATTTTCCTGCGTTAGGGTCAACCATGCCTTGTCCGAGTGGACACGCCTGCCACTTCTTGCTCGAGACTTTGTAATCTTTGAAATAGACGGCTCCAATGTGTGGTAATGCTCGTAGAAAATTAATCTGCCAAGCATTCGCTCCCTCCACTGTCGCATGGGCGAAATCGAATGCGATTCCAAGTTCCGGAATATTGATTTCTTCTAGCATCCCGACGATGTCCCAAACTGGCGCGCCAACATTATTCTGACCGCGATGATTCTGATAAATCCCTTGAATTCCTAGTTCTTTATTCAGCTCAGCCAGATCCCTCAGCTGTGCTGTGAAATTAGCAATTTGTGGTTTCAACGGCTTCGAGAGGTCGTATTTTAGATAATTCAATCGGTATTTCTTGATCCCTGCCGCAGCGGCAGCCCGAAGCTGCTTCTCGGCAAGCCCTGCTTTGTCAACTTGGTTGATACTTGACGTCATCACCAAAACCTTCAGCTGCTTCTTCGTCAGCGCACTCATAAAGGCAGGTAACTTCTCTGCCAGCTCCGCCGGCTCAATATGCCCACCTCTCCTCAATGGCGCCTCAATCCCCGCAACCCCCAGCGGCGCGATCACAGTGGCGAGCTCATCATAAGGAAGTTTCTCAAATGACTTAGTGAATACCGCTATCTCGCGCCCTCTTTTTTCTGACGCCCCCAATGCTCTTCCGCTGGAAACTAACCCGAGCCCCGCCATTGAAGCCCCGCTGATAAATGTTCTTCGATTCATGATTCGAAGTTATTTATTTCCTAAGCCAAGTCAACTCTTAGCTTAGCCACTCAGACTTTTGAAAATACGCTGCTAGCTTAGCGTTTACTTACGGAACGAGCCAGGATTCTTCCCCGTGATGCGTTTTACGAAGTTGGAGAGGCCGGCGGCGTCGGAGAAGCCGGCTTGGCCTGCGATGCTTTCGATGGAGGATGATTTCTCTTGGAGTAGCTCGATGATGGTTTTGACACGAGATTTTCTGATCACTGCTGCGGGGCTGTCTGAGTCACAGCCGGCGAAGGCTCTTTCTAGGCTTCTGCGGGAGACTCCGCAGGCCTTGGCTAGCTCGGTGACTTTGATGTTTCGCAGTGGTCTGGAGCTGATGTAGTCGAGTGCTTTTTGGTAGATGAGCTGGTGGTTATCCACTTTCTGGCTGGACTGGCGCACGATGTAGCTTGCTTCGCTGATCGGTGGTGCGGTGGAGGCATCGATGATGCCTAGCATTTTTCCAAGCTGGACTGCTGCGGCTCTGCCGGTGTTGGCGGCTTTGAGATCGATGCTAGAGAGGGAAACGGTGCTGGACTCACAGATTAAGCGGTCGTTGTCCACTCCGATGACGGCGACATCGTCTGGGACTCTTAGGGCTAGCATTTGGCAGGCTTGTAAGACGTCTAGTCCAGCTTTATCATTGCATGCTAGGATGCCGCACGGCTTGGGGATTTTATTTAACCAGGTGGCGATTTCTTTGACTGATGTCCAGCTGAGTTGATCCTTTTTTTCCAGTGATAGGACTGCATTTCTGACGCCTCGGGCGGCGGCGTGGGTCTCGAAGAAGTTCTTCCTGGCTTCCGACCACATCACACCTTTCCAGTGGATGAACCCCCAGTAGTCGAGATTTAGGATGCTAAATGCCTCGCCAGCGAGCTTGCCGACCATTTCATCATCTGGATGTGGGCCATTGATGTAGGCGGCCGAATCATTTTCACCCGCACGGATGAAAACGCATGGGTGTGAGCTTTTTGATAGGTAAATGGAGATGTTTTCTGGTAAACCACGCGCGATGATTCCATCTACATTGCGCATCTTTAAGCAATCTTTTAGATCTTCTAGAGAGCTGTCAGAAGGAAGACACCAGAAATTCCAATCACAGCCTTCATGGCGCATGGATAAGATTCCCCGCAAAATCTCTCTTGAGAAGAATCCATCGCTAGCTCCGATGTAGAGAATATTAGGTTTTGATTGAATTTGCATCTGGCGCAAAATATAAAGTAACTGTCCGTTAGTCAATATTGAGTTACACAAAGAAATTGATAAAGTGATTTTCGATTCTAAATCATCACAGCATAAACAATGAAACAAAACATCATCATCATGGGAGTCTCTGGCTGTGGTAAATCTACCATTGGGGTTTTGCTTGCAGACGAACTGGGAACTGTTTTCTACGATGGCGATGACTTTCACCCGCAGTCATCTTTAGACAAGTTGGCGAGTGGAATACCACTCAATGATGATGACCGCAAGCCGTGGCTAGAGACTCTCGTGAGTAATATCCGTGAGACTTCTGCAAGCTCAGCGGGATCTGTTACTGCATGTTCTGCTCTTAAGAAAAGCCATCGAGATATTCTGCGAGCTGCGGGGGACGTTACTTTTGTCTATCTGAAAGGCACTGAAGAAACAATACTCGCTCGTCTGATAGAGCGCTCTAACAGCTCAGATCATTTCATGCCATCTAGCCTGCTCGAATCCCAACTCAGGACGCTAGAAGAACCTATCGAAGAAACCGATACGATCACCGTTTCGACAAAAGACTCGCCACAACAAATCATCTCTAACATTTTGAACTCGATTGCTGGCCGGTAAATCAATTTCAAGACAACATAATCATGAACGTAATTTCAATCAAAGATCACAACGCACTCATCATCGCCGCATTCATGGCGAGAGGCTATGCGCTGGACGAAGCTAAAGAAGCTGCCGACATGGCAGTCGCCGCTACTTGGCACGGGAATAATACCCACAATGCACTCAAGGCACTCCACCTAGACGAGCTCTTCGGTTCTGCTGCTGGTGGCTGTGTTCCTGGGGCTGAGGTAGAAGTATTACCATCGCGATTTTCTGCGACTGAAGTCTGGAATGCCAACAAAAAACTGGGGCAAGCAGTCGCTAAGCGAGCTTTTGATAGAGCGATAGAATTAGCTGAAATCCACGGAGTCGGTATCGTTTCTGTGGATAATGCATTTCACTACCTTTGGGGTGCAGGCTATGTCATCGAGGCCGCTAAGAAAGGCTATATAGCCTACACCAACTGCACCTCTACCCTAGCAGAAGTTGTTCCTTTCCTGGGCAAAACACCAACACTTGGCACTAATCCTCACAGTTGGGGATTTCCCACCGTGGACTCTGTCGGTTTCCCTGTTTGTATTGATTGGGCGACCTCTACCGTAGCCATGGGACGCGTCCAGCAGCTCAAGCGCGAAGGCGGAACACTGCCTCCACTAGCTGCCGTAGATAAAGATGGTAACCCGACCCAAGACCCGAACGAGGTCTCTGCATTACTCCCATTCGGCGCGCATAAAGGCTACGGTCTTTCACTGATCAACGAACTCACCGCTGCCTACATTGGCGGTTCGTTGCCACTGCACCGCGGACGTAAAGTACCTAGCGATGACGAGAAAAACACGACGTCATTTTTCTTCCAGATCATCCATCCTGACGCACTGTCTGGACATGATTTCGCCCAAGGCAGATCTCAGTCTGAAAACATCAAGCAAGTACTCGATAATATTCTAACAGAAGGAAATGAAAAGGCAATTTTGCCTGGCTACTTCGAAGCAGAAGCAGCGAAGAGGTCAGAGGCCGCGGGAGGATTACTCTTCTCAGATCTAGAGCTTGAGGAGTTAAACTCCATCGCTAAAGAACTAGGGCGTGAGCCGCTGACTCCGACTAATACCATCTAATAGATTCATGAATTATCTTCACGACAACGTTTTTCTCACTACTGAAACTGCTCAGCGACTCTATCATGAGACGGCTAAGGGTCTGCCGATCATTGATTTCCATACGCACCTTCCACAGGCTGAAATCTTCAACAACCATCGGTTTGAAAATCTATGGGAACTCTGGCTGAAGCATGACCACTACAAATGGCGACTCATGCGTGGATGTGGTATCGATGAACGCCGTATCACTGGTGATGCTAGCCCGTGGGAGAAGTTTGAGGCTTTCGCATCGATCATGCCATTGGCTGTAGGGAATCCTGTCCATCACTGGGCGCACCTAGAGTTACAGCGCGTGTTCGGTATTGAGCAGATGCTTAATTTGGAAAACGCAAAGGCGATCTGGGATGATGCGAACAAGCAGATTGCGGAGAAAGATGAACTTACTGTGCAGGGTCTGTTGGGTAAATTTAATGTCGAACTCGTGTGCACCACTGATGCACCTGACTCTGATCTATCGACTCACACGGAAATCAATCAGTCAGAAATCACGACCAAAGTTTACCCTACCTTCAGAGTCGATCTGGCAGAAGACACGACTAGTTTATACGATCTAACAGCGCTCAAAAAGCAGCACGATTATTTCCATGAAAACGGCTGCCGACTCTCAGATCACGGCATGCCAAATATGCCAGATCCAAGTTCAGCGGCATTCGATGTGCTCAACCATATCGCCAAATGGAATAAGGAAAAGGGCTGGACGATGCAGCTCCATTTGGGGCCACAGCGTAGAGTCAATGAATCGATGACCGCTATTACAGGAGCCGATAGCGGCTTTGATACCATGGGCTCATGGTCTCAGACAGCGCCACTGATCAAGGCTCTCAATGCGATGCAAAATGCGGGGACCCTCAGCAGAACAATCGTCTATAATCTCAACTCGAACGAATCAGAACCAATTTGTTGCGCACTACAGAATTTCCAAAACAGCGAAGCCAAAGGGCTAGTGCAATATGGGCCAGCATGGTGGCATCTAGATAATGTAAGAGGCATTCGCGAGCAGATGGATATCCTCACCTCACTCGGTGCTATCGGCACCTCGCTTGGGATGCTGACAGACTCACGCTCATTCACCTCCTACGTGCGACATGAGTATTATCGGAGGTTGCTCTGTCAGTACATTGGCAATGCTGCCGAAGCAGGGGAAATGCCAAACGAGCCGGAAGCTCTCAACCAACTTATCGCAGACATCTGCTATCATAATCCTAAGAACTATTTTAATTGGGCATAACTGATGAAGAGTTTTCTACGCTCTTCTAAACAATAATAATCAAACCTATGAAACTAACATACACCATACTCGCGGCAGTCCTTTTAACTTTTACAGCATTCGCCAAGAAGCCAGTAACTGTCTGGACAGATCCTGTGAAGGCTAATGCTGAGCATTCTAAATTTCAATTTGTCGGAGAATATAGTAATGCGCAAAAGACAGCGTTTCACCAAGTGTCATTGATGAAGACAGACGACTATCTAGTTTCTACCTACAAAGCCGGACTACCTGGCAGAGGCTGGGATAAATCTGCGGTGGATTCCCGAATCTTGTCTCAGGAGAAACTCGATGCCTTACTGAAGGACGCAGTCAAAACTAATTATATCAGCCCGACGATCGGGAAGAAAGCTCCGGAAGGCGCTGTGACTATGCCAGAGGGTTTTACTAAGGTAAAAGACGGGATACTATGGGCTGGGGGGCAGTCGAATGACTCGTTTGGTTCTTTTAAAATGCACCTTGAGTTCCGGCTACCATTCAAGCCAATGCGTAATCCGAGTAATCAAGATAAGGGCAATAGCGGCATCTATATTTTTAATAACTACGAGATTCAGGTGCTCGATACCTTTGCGCTCGATTATTCTGCAGAAGAGTATCCATTTAAAACAGAGTCTCACAGGAAGCAATGGTGCGGTTGTTTTTATAAGATGCAGATGGCTGACGTGAATGCAACTTTGCCAGCTCTCACCTGGCAAACATACGATATTGACTTCACTGCACCTGTTTTAAAGATGATAAGAAAGTCCTTAACGCCCGTATCACCGTCCTCCACAATGGCATCAAAATTCATGACGATGTGGAGTTGAAAAATGGCACAGGTAATGGCGGCAGGAGAAAGCAGTTAGCCAGAGGGCCGATTTATTTTCAAGACCACGGCAATCCCACCGCATTCAGAAATGTCTGGATTCAGGAAACTAAACTTACAAAGTAGAACAACAATTTATGGATTATTTAAACTCACTATTCAGCCTAGAAGGCAAAGTCGCTGTCGTAGTAGGTGGTACCGGGGAACTTTGTAGCCACATGGCTGGCGGACTCGCTAAGGCTGGCGCTACCGTTGTTCTGGTTGGCAGAAATGCTGAAAAAGCGCAGCAGCGGATCGATCAGATCGGAGAAGTCGCAGGAGGTGCACATTTCATCGCAGCAGATATAAGCACGCGTGACTTGGTAGAAAAGCTTTTGGCGGATGTGCTGGCTCAGTTTGGAAAGGCAGATATTCTTGTGAACGGAGCGGGGATTAATTCACCCACTCCCATCTTGGATATCACCACGGAGGAATTTGAATCCATCATCAATGTGAATCTAACGGCGACCTTAACGGCTTGCCAAGTCTTTGGGAAATACTGGTTAGAAAATGATACTGAAGGTAGCATCATCAATCTAGGCTCGATCTCTGGACTCAATCCACTTTCACGCGTCTTCTCTTATTCAGCCTCAAAGGCTGCGGTGCATAACCTAAGTAAAAACTTAGCTCGCGAGTGGGCGAACCAAAAAATCCGCGTCAACACACTCGTCCCTGGATTCTTCCCAGCAGAACAAAATAAAAAAGTGCTGGATGAATCTCGTGTAGCAAGCATTATGAACCACACTCCGATGGAGCGGTTTGGGAATCCAGACGAACTCATCGGAGCCACACTTTTACTCGCCTCAAACAATGCTGGCGGATTCATCACAGGCCACGAACTCATCGTCGATGGCGGCTTTAACTCAATGAGCATTTAACCCGTGGCATCGACCTCCGGTCGATAAGCCAAATACTAATTCAAGGCATATCGACCAGAGGTCGATGCCACAACAAACAACATTATGTCAAATCAATCACAACTCGAAAAAGCACAGAACGGCGGTTTCCTCACGAAACTCGGAATCTACGGAAAGATGTCAGGTCCAGGCTGGGTCCAAGCAGCAGTAACCCTAGGTGGCGGATCACTCGTTGGTGCTCTCTATCTTGGAGTCATCGGCGGCTACGAATTCCTCTGGCTCCAGCCACTCGCGATGCTTTGCGGTATCATTATGCTAGCAGCGATCTCCTACGTCACCCTCTCCTGCGAGGAACGCCCATTCCGCGTGATGAAAAAGAAAGTTTCTCCGACACTTGCATGGGGTTGGCTTATTGCCACGGTGATTGCGGATACCGTTTTCTGCGCCGCTCAGTTCTCGCTTGGTCGAGGGGCGATTGAAGGTAATCTAGGGATAAATTTTGTAGCCCAAGTCGGGTCAGACATGGCCCCGTATATCATCACTGGCTCACTCTTCATCATTGCCATGGCGCTTATCTGTATTTCTCAGAGGAACGCCAAAGCCAGTGCATTCATCGATAATATTTTGAAGGTTCTCGTAGGGATTATCGTGATCGCATTTATGGCAGTAGTAGTAGTGCTCATAAGCAACGGTGCCGTGCAGTGGGGTCAGATACTCTCAGGATACATCCCTGATTTCACCGCGCTATACAGACCTACTGATCAGATTGCCACTGCGATTGCCGCGACAGGTGAGAACGCTGGCTACTGGACCGATTACGTCACTGGTGAGCAGCGCACTAAGATCATCGCCGCCTTCGGAACTGCCGTAGGGATCAACATGACCTTCCTGCTACCTTACTCTCTTAAGAAAAAGGGTTGGTCTAAGCCTCACCGTGAACTCTCTCGCTATGACCTGATGCTTGGTCTGTTTATTCCGTTCATCCTTGGAGCTTCTGCTCTAGTGATCGCCTCAGCAGCTTCCTTCCACGCTCAGTCTGATGATGTCCTCTCGCTAGACGGCCAGCCATTGCCTGGAAAGGAAGTTCCTTATTATAAGGTGCTCGACTCCAGTATTTCTAAGCAAGTTTCTGGCTTTAAAGATCTAGGAGATGCTGAGAAATTAACCCTCAGAGAAAACACCCCGTTAGCAGAACGTCAACTAGCAGCAATGCTCTCTAACCGAGATGCAAAAAGCCTCGCGAAATCACTAGAGCCATTTCTAGGGAAGAACTCACAGACTATATTTGGAGTAGGAATTCTAGCCATGGCAATATCCACACTTCTTGTTCATATGATGATGAATGGTTACGCCATCAGTGAAGCCTTTAATAAGGTAGGTAATGCTAAATACTTCGTCCTCGGAGCCGCTATGCCAGCAGTTGCAGGATTCTTTTCACCAGCTCTTTGGAGTGGCGACGTCAAGACTGCAATGCAGATTCCCGCGTCAGTCATCGCTACCACTCTGTTACCGATTGCCTACTTAGGGTTCTTGCTACTGATGAACTCCAGGGCGGCCCTTGGAGACCAGTTACCAAAGCGCCGTGGTCTTATTAATGTGCTAATGATTTTCTCAGCAGGTATTGCATCCTATGCATCGGTCTGGTCGCTGGTTGGAAAATATCAGAGCTCTAATCCATATTCACACTACTTTGGTCTCTTTGGAATGATCGCTCTCGCGGCATTGGCAATCATCGGTATCAGTGGATTCATCAAGCGTAATAAATTGGCATAAAAAGAAGTTATCAGTTATCAGTGTTAAGTTTTAAGCCTAGCACGATGAAACGAAATTCCTGGACCCAACGCACTTAGCTTCCGTATATTCAGTGTCTTCAGTGGTCAAAAAGAAGCAATAAGCAACAATTAAAACATCTAACAAGAACATCTAAAATAATATGAAATTCGGAATCGTAGGAACAGGAATGATCGCTAACTTTCACGCCAAGGCGATCGAAGCCATGGAGGGTAGTTCACTGCATTCATGCTTTGATAGAAACCTAGAAAGGTCGTCAGAGTTTGCTGAAAAAAATGAGATTAAAACTTATGCGACGCTTGAGGAATTTCTCGCTGATCCTGAGTTAGATATCATTACTATTGGCACACCCTCAGGCACCCATTTAGATCCAGCTCTCGCGGGACTCAATGCTGGCAAACATGTTATTTGTGAAAAGCCGTTAGAAGTAACTCCAGAGCGGATTGATCCACTCATTGCGGCCTCTGAAGTCAATGGAGTCACACTCGCAGCGATTCTTAACCGCCGTTTCAATGAGTCCGTGGTATTACTCAAGGAAGCAGTGGATGCTGGGCGTTTCGGCACCATTTCGCTCGTTGAGGCATCTATTAAATGGTATCGAGATCAAGCCTACTATGATTCTGCTGGTTGGCGCGGCACATGGGCGCTTGATGGGGGAGGCGCACTGATGAATCAGTCGATCCACATCATTGATCAACTCATCCACACCATCGGGCCAGTCAAGCGGGTCTCAGGATCAATGGCGTTGCTCGCTCATGAGAACATCGAGGTGGAGGACACTGCGGTTGCTATCTTAGAATTCGAAAACGGAGCGAAAGGAATTGTTCAAGGATCAACAGCCTGCTGGTCATCCACTGGTCATCCAGCCGAGGTAAATATCTGCGGTAGTGAGGGCAGTGCCTTTCTCGCCGACGAGCATTTCAAGGTCTGGGACTTCAAAACACCAGCTCCAGTGGACGAATACGTGCACGCAAACCTTATGGCTAGTGATGATGCGGTGGGACTAGGTGCAAATGATCCAAACGCGATCAACTTCACCGGCCATCAGCGAAACTTCGAAGAAGTGGTCAATGCCATCAAAGAGAACCGTCGTCCATCCGTGGATTGTCATGAAGCACGTAAAGCAGTAGCCCTCATCTGTGCCATCTACGAAAGCGCCAGAAACGATGGTAAATGGGTGACTCTCAGCTAATGATGCATTAATAACTTTAAACATTTGTGTCTTGTTCAAAATGTGCCAATATCTGGCATGAGCTACACAGAAGAAGAGTATCAAGCGGAGCAGATCAGAAAAGCGAAGAGCGCGGGAATAAAGTTAATTATCCCAGCGCTGATTGTTTTCCTGCTATTTATATTTACCCCATTCACCACTGTACCTGCAGGTCATGTGGGAGTTGCGACTCTCTTCGGTAAAGTAGATGCAAATGAGCTTAGCGAAGGATTCCATGTCATTAATCCTCTCAAGAAAATTCAGAGAATTGACTGCCGTAATAAGGAACTCACAATGGATCAGGTTGGGGTTCCGAGTCAGGATCAGCTTACCACAGCAGTAGATGTGACCGTGAAGTGGAGAGTTGACCGTACCCAAGCAGCGGAGTCCTACCAAGAGACAGGAAATGCTGAGGCACTAGAGGCAGTTCATCTCAAGCCTCTGTTACGCTCACTTCTCCGTGAAGCGGGTAAAGAGATCGAAAATGCAGAGGACTTCTATCAAGCTGATGTCCAGGTCTCTATGCAGGCTAAGATTTTAGAAGGATTGGGCGATTTAACAAGAAAGGGAATTTTGGTTGAAGAAGTATTACTCAGAGCATTTGACCTACCGAATATGATCGTGCAGGGAGTGGAGGACAAGAAGCGTCAGAAGCAGCTCGCAGAGAGACAGATCGAGGAGCTAAAGAGATTCAGCACAGAACAAGAGCAAAAGCAGGTGCAGGCAAAAGCTGAGAAAATGGCTGCTATTCAGCAAGCTGAACAACGTATAGCTCTCGCAGACGCGAAGGCTTACGAGATAACAGCAGAGGCAAAGGCACAGGCAGAAGCGATTGCAATCAAAGGTGAGGCACTTAAGAAATATCCAAACATTATCCAGTTACGTTCAGTCGAAAGATGGAATGGAATTCTACCTCGTGTCACGATGGGTGGGAATGCTACACCGATGATAAACATGGGTGATTTGGGTGTTCAAGGTAAGCCAGAAGCAGGGCTTCCTCCTGAATAGAGGATTTCTATTCCAGATACGATCATGAGTAGCCACGACAGCGAGAGACTCACCATCCCTCAGTATGTGATGGCGCTAGCTCATGTGGCTAGTCTGCGCAGTGAGGACCCTTACCGAAAGGTGGGGGCGGCAGCGTTAGATCATCATAATAGGGTGATCGGTACAGCTTATAATGGGCTCGCACCCGGCTATGATGCGCCTGAGGGATTCTGGGATGACCGAGATAAACGGCAGAAGTACATGCTTCACGCGGAGGTCAATTTGTGCAGTCTTTTCAAACGTGGAGAGGCAAGGGTGGTCGCTACTACGACAATGCCATGCACTTCCTGTATGCAGACACTTTGCGCCTATGGGGTTGAGGAAATTTACTACGAGGAAGAATACAAAGCATCTGATGCCAAAGAGGTGGCGGCGATCTACGGTGTGAAACTAGAACAGGTCGTTAGCTTTCCGAAGGCGGAGTTTTAAGAAAAACATGGGGAGCGGGGCTTCGCCCTTGGGAGCGAGAAGCGGGGAGCCGCAAGCGTGATCCCTGAAGCCTATCAATCCTCGATCTACGCTTGCGGCTCCTCGCTTCTCGCTTCATGCTCCCGAGCGAAGCTCTGATCCGCGATAGGCTTTGTAAGCTCTTTAATCTGCTCTAACGCTCCCAGAGCCTCTTTGGCTCCTAATGAGATGAAATATTCATAACGCTCATATTCATTCCAGGCTGAGTTCATGCAGACTGGGAAGATCGCTACATCAGCTTTCTTGCAGGCATCATGCGCTATTCTGATCTGTGCTGCTTTGAGGCTGCGACGTAGAGTGTCTAACATATTCCCTTTTGCCACAGGATTGTATTTTTTCCCGAGCGAGGAAATTTTTGATTTGATCCAGGCACTGGCACTATCGCTATCATCCTGTTCATTGGCGAGGACAACGGCTTCTACCGCCTCGTCAGAGTCTAGATCATCCAGCGTGGGAGTGGTGCTGACGGCGATGATGTAGTCCACATCGGTGTATTTTTTTAATACGCTGACAGGGACAGGATCCACCACCCCGCCATCTACACAGCGGATGCCGTTGACCTCAACGGGGACGATGATTCCCGGCATGGCACAGCTAGCGTGGACCGCTTCTAATAGGCAGCCAGAGTTGAAGACCACACGTTGGTAGTTTTCCAGATTTGCCGCAATGGCGATGAACTTCCTGTCGAGTTCTTCTATCTTCGGGTTGCCAATCGCTTTCTCTAAATGATCCTTTAATTTATGCCCATAGAAAAGCCCCTTGATCGGCGGTATTGCTGGGTCGGCCAGTTTTTTAAATGAATCCTTATCGCGCATCTCAGCGGCCAAGTGGATCATTTCGTCCGCAGACATTCCAGATGCCCAGAGCGCACCGACGTAGGCGCCCATGCTGCATCCTGATACAGCATGGATTGGAATGTCATGGTCTTCTAGCACCTTAAGTACACCCATGTGAACCAGAGCCTTAGCACCGCCACAGCCGAGCGCGAGCCCTATCCTAGGCTGTCGCATGAGGGGTTCTGGCTTTGCTGGAGTGCGTTTGATGAGTTTACTAATGAATGAAGGTAGCTGCATTAAGGTGATTAATGATTTATGGCTAATCAATAAGTTGATCTGGAAGATAGTCAAACCATGAAATTACTAGTTTTGGGATGTTTTTATATTTTTTTGCAGAATCGTCTTTACATGCAGTGGATTCTGGGTAGTTTTCGCCATTCAACCACAGATTTTTTATAGACATGAAAGTTTTATCATCACTAGCTTCAATGAAGCGCCGCCACGAAGACTGCCAAGTTGTAAAGCGTAAGGGAACCCTCTACGTTATTTGCAAATCGAACCCTAAGTTCAAAGCTCGCCAGGGCACAACACGTGGCACTAAGCTATCTAAAAAGGGCGTTAAGTAGTCCTTTTCTTAGATCGTTATTAGTCAATTTTATTGAAAGCTCTCTTCTGTTATGGAAGAGAGCTTTTGTTGTTATTTAGTACTTAATCTGAACTGATTTTACAAGGAAGTGATTTACGGCTTTTCAGACGGTGTTGGATTGGTTAATTGGTAGCCTATGTTAGAATGTGAATCATTAGGTGAGGAAGATGTTAAGGTTGTCGATAAGACAGCGTTGAACAGACGCCCCACGTTTGCCATCGTCTGTGGTTTACTAGGCCTGGTGGCATTTATCCAACTAGTGATGGTGGGTGTGGCGCTGGCCACTAGGGTGGGTGAGACTCGAGTGGTAAAGGTGACTGAGGCCGGTGAAGTGAGGGTGGTGTATATTCCCACAATAGCAGATGCTCTACCAGAGGTGGAGAAGCAGCAGCCTAGGAGTTATGATGATATTTTAAAAGCTTATGGTAAGGGTGCTGCAGGCGGTGCAGATTATCAATTGACAGCGACTAAGAAGGTCCCACGCAAGCGGACTGCGGGTGTCGGCATAAGACCTAAACAAACAGCAGATCAGGGGAGATTCATACCAATCAAGAATAGCCGTGTCGAAAAGCTGGTGGAGGAAGCGAGGAGCTTTCATCTGACTGGTGATGTGGTGCGTGCAATACTTAAGCTCGCCGAGGCTGAAATCATCGATGCCGCTGAACCTGCTATCATTTACCGCAGGGCGCTGATCTTTGAGGATATGCGGAACTGGGAGCGTGCGGGGGATGAGTATGATAAATTATTTGACCTCGGACTAGCTGCGGGGACATACTATGAGATAGCCACTGACAAGATAGCGAACGGCTTGAAGGCTGCGCCGGACGTGGTGTCATTTCAGCTGGGGAATGTGGTGCAGCGTGTGAGTGCAGATCAGCTTACATCACGTGTCATCATCCCGGTGCGCCGACTTACGGATCGCGAGGTAGAGCCATCGCAGATTGATGTAAGGATTTTCTTCTACGATATCGTGGATAATAAGGTTGTGGAACCCGTGCCCCAGCAGCGCGAGCAAAATATCCAGAAACGCTGGATCACGGAACCTACTGACTGGTCGCAGAATACCGAGGAGAGCGCGGAAGCGGTCTATCAACTCCCTGCACTTCAGCTGGCGGAGGTGCATTTATTTGGCGAGAGGCGCTACTTCGGACATGTGGTGGAGCTCTATTACAAAGGGGAACTTATGGACCAATTCGCTTATCCAGGAAGGTTACACGGGATACACGCTAAGGACCAATACAAGCAGCACATTGACCCAGAGATGCTACCGTATGATATCCTTCCAGGACTGGAAGGCTTAGATGGGGAAGGGATGCTGTTGCCTACACTGAAAGAATGAGTTGGTGATGTTCCATGATAACTTCAAGGACTACTTCGCATTCCGTATCCATCTCCGACTTCGGGTAGAATGGGCAACTCGAACGGTATTTTCTTTTTCCTGAGCGCCGCAGCCATGACGAAGCTGCTATTTGCATAGTGATGTTCTGCCGCCACGAAAATAAACATCGGATGGCTTTTTGAGCATCTTGTCATGCCCTAGATTTATTTCTAGGGAGACGGTAATTCATCAAATACACGAAGGCAAAAACAAATATCTAAGAAGAATCTGCTTGAAATGGCGGTTCAGGAGACTACATCTAGCATTTGTCTAGTTGAATATCAGTAATCAGTCCGTTCAATGATATCTAGTCTGAATTCCACCCACTTAATCCCATATTTCATCATGCCATTCTTCCGATCAGTTCACTCCAAAAGTAAACCCCTCATGTTCACAGCCCTTTGTTTGCTTAGCTGTCTGCACTCCCTCCTGTATGCAGAGAAGCCCAATGTGATTCTTGTTATGGTGGACGATCTAGGGTATCAGGATTTGAGTTGCTACGGCCATCCAGTGATCAAGACGCCGGTCCTCGATCGGCTTGCTGCGGGAGGGGTGAAATTCACAGATTTCCATTCAGGGGCGACAGTTTGTACGCCATCACGGATGGCTCTAATGACAGGTTCTTATCCCACCCGACTCGGATGGACTAAGGGAGTTGTGGGCTATAAAATGGGGAGTAATGAGGGCATGAACTCCAAGGCTCTAACCATCGCTGAAATATTTAAATCGGCAGGCTACGCCACCGCTATGTCCGGCAAATGGCACATTGGGAATCAGAATGACACCGATCCAAACGCGCAAGGATTCGATAGTTTTTATGGTCTAGAAATGAGTAATAACCAGACGAAAAAGATCCTGCGTGATGGCGAGATTGTTGAGAACCCTTTTGAAAATAGGCTGCTAACAGAAAAGCTCACAAAGGAAGCAATAAGAGTGATCCGCGAGAAGAAAGACCAACCATTTTTCCTCTACCTTCCTTATACCGCTCCCCATTTTCCAGTAGAGGCGCATCCAGATTGGAAGGGCAAGTCTGCCTTTGGTGCCTATGGAGATGTCGTTGAAGAGGTGGATTTCAGGATGGGGGAGATCATGAATGAGCTAAAGAAGCTCGGGCTAGAAAAGAAAACCATCATTGTATTCTGCTCTGATAATGGTCCCAACCCACGGGAAAAAGCGAACTGCTTTCCTTATCGCGGCGAGAAATGGTCTGCCTTGGAAGGGGGGACACGGGTTCCTTGTATCATCTCATGTCCAGGAAATATTCCTGCGGCAAAGGTTTGCACCGGCTTAACCAGCGCAATGGACTTGATGCCAACATTGACTGAGGCATGCGGTATTGATTGGCAGGGCATGACTAGGGGGCAGTCGAAGATTGATGGTTTGAGCGTGTGGAAAAGCCTGCATGAGAAAGCGGTTCATCCACGCAAAGAATTACTTTATTGGCATGGGATGGAGCGTGAGCCTCAGTCAATCAGAATAGGTGACTGGAAATTGTTTTTCGATCGTCGCAATGCGTTCGAGGGTCCAGGTACGTCGCGTATAACCAAGGAACAAGCTGCGAAAATTGCGCTGTATCGTGAGGGTCTTAAAGAAGATCAGTCTAATCCTCCGATCCTCTTCAATGTTACCAATGACCCTGGCGAAACGGTCGACCTAAGTGTAAGGTTCCCTGACAAGGTAAAGGCATTGCGAGAACGTTCTCAGCATCTCATGAAGCAGATCATAGAGGACGGAATTCTTCCGCTTTCGAAGCCCAAAAAATAAGCACTGTGGCGGGTGGTTTCGGCTGCTTGTTGTTCTGGTCGGCATTGATTCTTCAAGGAATCCCTTTTTGAGTTATTTACATGCTTTGTGATTTAGAATAAATAAATTTGATTATTGTGTGGCAGATAGGTAAGGTCGCTCTCAAGTTATTGAACATATGTCAGAGACCGAGCAGAGATTGACACCTGGGATGCAGGTGGGGGATTATTACTTACAAGAACTTGTCTATGAGGGGGCGTCCACTCGGACCTGGTTGGCGCATCAAGTATCTGTGAGCCGTGAGGTGATCATTGATAGTCTTAATCGGGCAGTACATAAAGACGATGAGATAATCACTAACTATCTTAGCGATGTGCGGACGAAGGCGAAGGTTGATCACCCTTTAATCGGCTCGGTGTTTGAGGCGGTGTATGAGGAGGGTATTTGTTTTTATGCCAGAGAGAAAATTCCGGGTGTCACATTAGAGGGTAAGATCTTGAAACGGGAGAAGCTGAAGCCAGTGGAGCTGGTTCATGTATTGAAACAGGTGGCAGACGCTAATCTTTATCTAGAGTCTAAGAAGCTGGCGTCACTACCACTTTATCCAAATCAGATATTCATCTCCGATACCGGAATGTGCAGGATCGTCAATATGGCTGTGGGCGGTAAACGTGAGTACAGTGTTTCTACTCAGGATAAAGTGATGCTCGGTGAGAGCTTTATGAAGTTGCTCAAGGTTAATGAGCCGGGCGCGACCCGAACTAAATCATTGCTGGGATACATGGCAGATAAAGAGAGAGAGATTCCACTGACTTGGGAACAGGTGAAGGAGCTTTCAGAAGGGGTAGAAAGGCAGCTTTCTGAGCCACTAGATACGACAAAGCTCAAGAGTTCTACCATGCTGATTAAGAAATCTGGAATGAGCAAGGAGGCATTAAGGAATCTCTGTATTGTCCTTGGAGTGATCGTATTTGGGGGTCTAATCATGATGATCATGACTCGCGAAAAGCCGCCCAAAAAGCGAGAGCTGACGGGAGTGGTGGCAGTGAATGTGAAGCGATTCATGAAAAATCACCAAGGTGCTAAACTGCGAGAATTCACCATCGATGCACATGAAGTGACGATTGCTGAGTATGCAAAATTCCTCAAAATATTGACCCCACAGATGGTGGATGATATCCAGCACGAGAGCCAGCCCTCTTATAAAGAATCCTATATTCCCGAAGACTGGGAGGAAATGTATGATGCGGCTAAAAGTGGTGATGAGTGGAATGGTCTTAAGATGAGTCTAAACTGTCCGGTAGTGGGTGTGGATTGGTGGGATGCCTATGCATTTGCAGGATTTCACAATAGAAGATTACCAACACAAGAGGAGTGGAACGCGGCGCTGCTTACTTCTGGTTCTAAACCGCTTGAGCTGAAACCCTCATCGTGGGGTGCCGTGGATCAGCAGAGTGAAGATATCACCGAAAACAAGATCTATGGGTTAGCGGGAAATGTTGCTGAATGGAGTCTCAAACTCAGTAAACAAGAGACAGACCCAATGGCAAAAGGCAAGAAACCAGTGATCTTTGGTGGTTCATACTCAGATGATTTAAATGCGACCTCAAGACGCTGGTTAGACCCATCAGACGATGACATAGACGCGAGAGATCTTCGCAGGCCATACATAGGATTTAGAACCGCGGGGCAACCCGAATATATAGAATAATAAACACAACGATACCATGAAAAATTTACTAACTATTTTCTCCATCACCATGCTGGTGCTGTTACAATCTAAGACAGCGAATAGCCAGATCTTGCTCTCCGCTAAGATGAGTAAGAAGCAATACCTAGCATATGAGGATGTGAATCTCTCCGTGACCATGACGAATAGGGCTGGGCAACCAATAGATTTTGTCAACAAGCTCAGAAGGAAATGGGTAGAGTTCATCGTAGAGCGGGGAACTGGGCAGACAGTTTTTGCGATAAAGGATGCGGTCTTCACTCCGGCTAGACTCAATACTGGTGAGACCAAGACATCAAGTTTCAGGCTGAATAATAGCTATGATCTTAGCCGGCCTGGTAACTACACCGCCTATGCCATCGTCAGGATGCCCGGGCAGGGTGTCCAAGAAGGCACACGGTCAAATAAAGTGCACTTCACCGTGATCAATGGTCACGCCTCATGGAAGCAGCGCGCTGGCGTGCCAGGCTCACCTGGAGATACCAGAGAATACAGAATCTTGAACGTGTCATCAAATCGATTCACTGAGCTCTTCGTGCAGGTAGAAGACGTCAAGCGCGGCAAGATGCTAGCTACTTATTCGATGGGTAGAAACCTAGCGTTTAGAGATTATACAGCCACGCTAGACAATAAGAACCGCCTCAATGTGCTCTTCTTAACCACGCCCACTATTTATAGTCATACTGTGATCGATGCCTCCGGGAAAACAGTGCGTAGACAGTATCATAAGAAAGGATCTGGAGGCAAAACTCCAAAGTTAATCACCACGAGTAGCGGAGTGGTAGGCGTGATGAACTCCATCCCCTATGATCCCAAGAAAGAATACGACCTCCGCAGCCAGATACATAATCTATCTGAGCTACCGCTAGGAATGTAGCGGTAGGGCTCTGGTGCTGATTAGATTAGCTCTCTTTTTATACCGTTGGGAAAGTTTGGATGATCACTAGAATCATTTTTACTGACATCCTCGCTTGGTCATTTAGAGTGGGGATATGAAGATACAGCATGTTCTTAACGCGGATCAATTCACTCGCTCAGATTTAGATGCCATTATGGCGCGGAGTGTGGAGATGGAGGCTATCATTACTGCGGGCGGATCTAAAATGTGTGATGGTAAAATTCTCGGGGCGCTTTTTTACGAGCCATCTACCAGAACGAGGTTGTCATTTGAGGTTGCGATGATGCGGCTCGGCGGCAATGTGGTATCGGAAACCGATGTTACCTTTTCATCTCAGACTAAGGGTGAGGTGATGGAGGATACCATCAGGATCGTGGGTGGCTATGCGGATGTTATCGCTATCCGAACCAAGGTGAAAGGCGAGGCGAAGCTCGCTGCTCATTACTCGCCAGTGCCAGTTCTCAATGGCGGAGATGGGACAGGAGAGCATCCTACGCAAAGCCTGTTAGATTTATTCACTATCGCTAAACATCACCGGATAGGTGAGGAGAAACTCAAGGTGGCGTTTGTGGGAGATTTGAAATACGGGCGAACGGTACACTCGCTTGCTAAGGTGCTACGGAACTATGATGGGGTGGAGATTTCCTTTGTAGCGCCTGAGGTAATCCAGATACCGAGCGAATATATACAGAATGGAGACAGGGTCCACCTTGAGCTTTCAGACGAGGTGATCACTCAGTCCGATGTGATTTATGATACGCGGATGCAGAAGGAAAGATTTGATGATTTGGATCAGTACCACCTGGTGCGAAATACGTTTATCTTTACGCCGGAAATTGTAGGGCAGATGAAATCCACCGCCACCCTAATGCACCCATTACCGCGTGTGAATGAGATCCAGCAATCTGTGGATAAGCTTCCACAGGCCAGATATTTCGAGCAAGCTCAGAACGGAGTGCCGGTGCGAATGGCGCTTATCGCTGAGGTGCTGGGGTTGTAGTCTTATTAGGAATACTTGATCGCGTACTTGAGAGCCTTTATGGCATCAGCTGGGGAGACTAGTCCGTCTAGGAATACTCCTGGTCTGTCTGGATTCGCAGGGTAGATGATCATGAGTGGGATGCTGCCTTTTTTGGTTCTGTTAAGCTCGTTTTCTTCTGCTGGTTTATCACCTGTTAGATCGAGTTTGATTTTGCTTATGTTGTTAGACATGATTAGGTTTACTACTTCATCGCTTGAGAAGACACGCTTCTCATTTGCTTTACAAGTTAGTCACCAGTCTGCGGTGTAGTCTATCCATACGATGCGTTTTTTAGCGCGGGTCTGATCCACGAGTCCAGGCTTCCAGCTTGCCCAGCTGTGGATGTCATCTGGATTTGCTGCAACTGCCTGCTTCGCTTCTGGCTCGCTGGTCATGGCTTGATAACCTAAATATCCTCCATAGACGGTGAGGAGTAATGATAGGCCAAAGCCGATAGTGTAGCGCTTGGATTTGGCTATAAATGGTGGTGACCAAGTGCCGTAGATGAATGCTGCAGTGGCGAGAACGACTAGTGACCAGAGCATGAGAATGATGCCGTCTTGACCAGTCTGACCTATGAATGCGGAGAGCAGAAATACTACCGTAGCGAGTAGTGGGAATGCCATGGATTTCTTAAATGTTACCATCCAGTTTCCAGGCTTTGGTAATTTATTAATAAGCGCGGGGAAGAAGGATAGCACGAGATATGGAGCCGCAACTCCGAGCGCGAATATGGTGAATAGTATCATGGCTAAGAAAACGGTCTGCTGAAGAGTGTAGGTCATCGCTGTTGCAAGTAGTGGCGCTCCGCATGGAGTGGCGATGAGCGTGGTGAGAATACCACTGAAGAATGAGCCCTCGTAGCCTTTTTTAGCGTGTAGCTTTCCCCCAGCACTCGTGAGTGATGTTCCTACTTCGAAGACTCCATAGAGATTTAGCGCGAACATTGCCATTAGAATGATCATTGTTCCCACAAAGATAGGGTTTTTCATTTGAGAACCCCAAGCGACCCCGCTACCGGTGTTGTATCTAATGGTCAGGATGACCGCTGCGAGAATCCACATGGAGACGATGACTCCTAGTGTGAAGACGAGGCCGTGCATTTTTATTTTCTTAGGATCATTCCCTGAAAGCTGGACGAAGCCTAGGACTTTGACTCCCAGAACAGGGAAAACACACGGCATGAGGTTGAGGATGAGTCCTCCTCCGAAGATGAGTAGTGCGGCGAAGAGGAAGGTGGTTTTTTCAATTTCACCAATGATTGTTCCTTCTTTGTCGGTGATGTTTCCTTCTGCATCAGTAAAGAGATCTTCTTTATCGATAATATTTCCTGCATCATCAATAGCATTTCCATCGTCATCGATGCGGTCAAGTGTGATGATGCTGATTTTAGAATCGAGATCATATTCTTTCGCGATCTCTTTCGCTATTTCCTCGTTAGATTCCTCACTGGGCTTATTATTTGGATTTTGCGGTGTATCGACTGGTGTGGCTTTTATTCCACCTTCCCAAGTTGAGCTGATAAATACACTCTGGCTATCACCTGAGAGTACTGTGGATGGGCTGTGGAGGATGCCACTGATCTGGTTCAGTCTTGGTGCTGGATCTGGAGCGAAGTCATTCCCTTCATTAACCTTGCCTGAGATGATTGTTTTGCCGTCTTCCGAGGTGATAGTGATCGGTTTCTGCGCATCTAACTGCCCGTTGTATTCATAGAATTTAAGATCGTCTGGCAGCTTACTTTTAGAGCTGACTTGGATTTCTATGTCTTTGTCTGTTAATTTGGCAGAGATTTTCCAATCTTCAGGAGTGGACTGAGTGGGGATATATATTTTTTGATAGTCTGCTATTTCTAACGCATATGCAGGGTTTGCTAGAGAGTTTTCACCACAAGTAATCTTGATCGTATGTTTACCATCTTCTTGAATACAGCTAATCTTACAGATTTGCCAAGAAGCATCAGCGGTGATGTCGAATGTCTCACCGATAGCGAGGTGATCTGGGGCGGTGATTTCTGTGACGAAGTAGTTGGTGCCATCATACCCGTAAGAGTTTAGCCCGAAGGAGTCCATCGAGTGCGGTGTGGGGAATGTGAGTGATGATGTCTTGAAGCCTTTAGGGAGTGTCCATTTAACTGCTGGGACTTGTGAAATGCCAATACCATCATTAAAGTAGTATGAGTGCCATTTAGGTGGGTGAGTGAGTTTGAGTGCGACTTTGAATGTTTCACCTGGCGCAATGGACTTAGCGCTGCTGATGAGTGCGGATGTCGAGGTGTCATCGTTGGCGCCAGCTCCGAAAGCATCAACCGGCTCGCCGAACTGGGCGACTGCAGGCTGGGCGATGAAGATGCTGCTGGCTAGGCAGAGCAGTGTGGTGAGTGATTTTTGCATGATTGATGAATTGATATTAAGTGGTGAACGTAGCTGGTTTAGGAACTCTTGGAAAGAGCTTTGATCACGCACTTACTCAGGTAAACGTCTCCAGAGAGATATTTATTCCTTAAAGAGTAGAAAAAGATGATTTAAATGTCCCGCAAACTTGCAAATTACCGCGCTCACCTAGGCCTGGCGACTAAGATGCCAGCATGTTTTTTGAACTTATTGAGGTATTCTGAAATGGTGGTATCGATCACTACTTTTTTATAGGTAGTGGAGGCGTGCATGAAGCGCGCTCTGCCTTCTTCGTCCTTGATGATGATGCCCACGTGTGAACAATAACTGCCATCACCGTGTCTGGCGATGCCGATGATGTCGCCATTTTTGAGATGCTTTTCGATGCCGGCAACTTTTGATTTTGGGATCATTGAGACCTTCATGGCGGTCATTTCGCGCTCAGATTTCGCCATGAGGTGGCGGAGTTCTGGGTTATGCTTGAGATAGCGGTAGTGCTTCCATAGTCGGGACATTTCGTTACACTGGTTCGGCATGATGACATTCGGGAACTTGCTGGTGATGTCATCGATAGTTTTGCGTTTATCATTGTCCCTATACCATTCTGTGAGGTAGTGGATCCGGTCTAGGTAATTGCCCTTGCAGACTCCACCACGATAGCGGGTGTGTTCTATCTGGCTGAGTAGGTCGCTAGAGGTGTAGATCTTTTTAGGAGTCTCTAACATTTTAGACATGGCCATGACGGTCTCGAAAAATGTCCAGCAGTCGAGCCCCTTGAAGTTTACCGAGGGAGATTCGATATTGTTATGAATTTCCAGCGTATAGGCCATATATGGCACACCTTTCAGTTCTAGGGCAATCTTTGCCATACGATCGGCCATAGCAAGCGCACGCCAGTTTCCTGCGATGGCTTTCTGGCTGATTTGCTGAAATTTCTCCTGCCCTAAGAAAGTGATCGACTGAGGCAGCGTCTCTGCAGCCTGAGTATTGATAGAAGTGATAGTATAAGCTACTAATGCGAGTAGGGTAGAGGTAAGTTTTTTTGGTATCAGTGACAAGACCATGCATTGATAATAGAGCATCTTCTAGGATACGCAATCCAGCAATCGATTATCGAAATGCTGGATATCCTATCCTCACTTTATTTTATTTCTGGCTCAGAGGTTTTTCCATCTTTATCAACCATGGTGAATATTCCGCCAGTGCGTTTGGCAATGTCGGCCATGGCTTCTTTTGCTTGTGGTAGCATGAGAGCAATGGTGTTGATGATGACACCCTCTTTCTTAGCTTTGCGTCCGATTTCTTTGGCAACCTCTAGGCTCTTGCCTCCAGCGCTTCCATCGGTCATTAAAAAGATGATATCTGGTTTTGGGTTCATTGCTAGAGCCATCTCTAGCGGGTAATCCCATATTGTACCCCAGACGAGTTTGGTGTTCTGGATGAGTTCGAGGCTTTTCTTACGTTGGCTTTTAGTGGACGTGATCCACTCTACTTGTTGGATTTTATTCTTATCTTTCGGGTGGAATCCGTGTGCTCCTCCAGCAGTGACCCACTCGTAGTCTTTACCGTTGTTGGTTACTGTAAACGCTTTATTACCTCCTTGATTTTTGACTGCATCGCCTGCTACCCAGACGGGGCCTGCGAAGAACAGGAGCTGGTAGTCAACTCTGTCTGGCAGGGCAGTGATAGATTTTTTAAGCTCTTCTTTGAGCAATAATATCTTCTTGCCATTCATCGATCCTGAGTAATCAATAACGTAGCAGACTCTTTCGGCTTTTATTTTCTGATTGAAGAATGAAAATCCGCCTCCACCGCCAGCACCGTTGCCTGAGCCGCTTCCCCAGCCATCGCCAAAGTCATTGCCATCGCCAAAGTCGAGTGATGGCTCCACAACTGTCACATCAGGGACTGGTATTGAGGTGGCGGATGGTGTGCTGGCGGCGATTACCTTTGCCATGGATGCTGCAGGAGAAGATGGTTTTTTCTCAACCTGGTTAGTCATTTCTGGCTTGGTGATAGGCTCTTCGTTCTCTCCGCCACTATTATAGGTTACCATTTCTTCAGTATTCTTGAAGAGTGGAGAAAGAGCAATATAGAAAAGAATAGCAACGATCAATGCAAACGAGAGCAGGCTGATGATGATGGCTGAAATGGTAGAATTTCTTTTCTGATTACGAAGTTTTTGTTCTGCTTCTGGAGTGGCTTTTGCGTGGCGGCTCATGATGGTTTCTGGGCTTAATGATTAATTAATCTAGAAAATTAAATTTTATTTAAGCTAATTGAACATTTTTATTAATAAATTTCTCAATTCCGGTTGGGAATTGATCGGTAATTTCATCTTTCTCTTTCCGTAATCACTTGCAAAACGTTAAAAACGAGTTTAAGTGCCATAGACGATGAAATTAAAATCTAACATAAGCAAGATTGTTAGCTTAGTGATGCTAGCAGTAACGCTGGTGTCATGTAAGGAGCTACCTAAGGAGGTAGAGGTAGTTGAGCGCAGGGAACTGTGCCAGTATGATGATCCAGCGGTTTATAGAAGCAGTTATCATTCGTGGATTGGAAAGCAGCCGCTGAAGTGGCGGAAGGTCAGTCAGACGGAGTTTCGATTATTAAACTATGCCGCTGGTGAGGCTACCCAGATAGCAGTAGGTCAGGTGAATGGAGGTGGTATACTAGCTAACCTGAATCGCTGGAAACGTGAATTTGATCAAGAGGTGTTAGAGAATCTGGATGGCTTAGAAACCTTTGAGATGCTAGACGGGCGGAAGGCTTACGTGGTTCAGTTACGGGGAACATTTCAAAAGAAGATGTCTGGAATGCCTGTGAAGGCTGAGGACTGGGGGGTGACTGGTGTGATCTGTGATGTGTCAGGCGGTAGTCTGGTTACGGTCAAGATGATGGGGCCTGAGGTAGAAATAGAGAATGAACAAGAAAATTTGATAAATTTCGCAAAAAGCCTGCGTTTGAATATACTCCAGACACCGACTGAACGATCTAAGAAGGATACCACTGAAGACAAAGCTGATGGAGGAGGATATTAAGATGGCTAAAAAGAAAAAAAATATAGGTCAGTATCTGTTAGATTTCTTTTCTAGCTTTTTGCTCGCTGTGATCTGCCTAGTTTTGTTAGGTTTACTGGTTTGGTTCAGTACTCTTGAGATGCAAGACATCGGGTTGTCTAGGGCTCTAGAAAAATACTACAGCCACAAGACGGTTTTCGTGATACCTGAGATCAATGGCGGTAAGATGATTTATCTGCCCTTGCCTGGTGCGTATTGGGTCTGTTGTGTGCTTTTCGTGAACATGTCACTAGGTGGGATACTGAGACTTCGCAAGGGATGGAGGAATATTGGCGTGGTGATCTCTCACATGGGGATCGCTTCTCTTCTGCTAGTAGGATTCGTGGATCATCACGAGTCTATCCATGGGAAAATGGAAGCGTTTCAAGGAGCAAAGTATGACTATGCTACCAAATTTGATTACAGCTCCATTGAGGTTTCAGAATTTACAGCAGAGGGTGAGAAGAAACGGCCATACGTGATCAAGCATGAAATGATTAAGGATCTTGGAGATAAGATGCGGCGCTTTACTTTTAAGGATTTGCCATTTGATCTCGAAGTGAGGCATTTTAGAGAAAATGTAGCGGTGTTAAATGCTGCGAATAAAGTACGAGGAAATAAATCTGGCGAGATTATTGATGGGTTTTTCCTCCATCCGGCAGAGTTTGACGCGAAAATGGATTACTTTAACTACGGCTGTTATCTGCTGGTGAAGCCAAAGAATGGTGAGCCAGACCGGAAGTTACTGATGTGTAGGTCAATCGGGTTTCCGCAGACATTTGATGTCGATGGAAAACTCTACGGGATAGAAATGCCAAACGAAATCTGGAATATGCCATTTTCGGTGGATTTAATCAATTCCGTGGGCGAGTATTACCCAGGGACGCAGAAGGCTAGTAAATTTCAGAGTACTATCGCCTGGACGGGCGATGATGATGAGCAGGATAGAATCCAAACGATCAAGATGAACCATCCAATGCGTTACAAAGGATTCACACTTTATCAGGCGAGTTGGAATGAGCCGGTTAATGGGCTAGAGTATTCAGGATTTGAGATAGTGACGAACCCTGCGGATCAGTGGCCAAAGGTGTGCTTATGGATTTCAGCGATCGGGCTGTGTTTTCACTTCGCGCTGAAGTTATCAAAATATTTAGGAAGGGAAACTAGAAAAGAGAAGGGAAGCAAACAATCAGATGAATAAGAAAATTAGATTATTAGGGTTCTCGCTAACCATGCTCGTCATCCTTGCGGTGGCTGGTTTTGGGATACGTAGTCTTATCGTGCCGTCTACTCCTAAGGAAGTCACTGGCTATACGAATTGGGATAAGCGGGTGGTGAAAGAAATGCAAACTCTGCCTGTGCAAGATGGCGGGAGGGTGAAGCCATTTCAGACGCTCGCTAGACGCTACATGTACGCCATGCACGGTGATCGTGAGATGAAGGTCCTGATCGATGGTGAGAAGCAGAAGCTTAGCGCTACTGCGTGGATGATGGATGTGATGTTTCGCCCAAAAATGGCAGATAAGTTGCCATCATTCCGGGTGGATAATTCTGAAATTCTGGAGCAGGTAGGCATGGAGGTAAAGTCACTGAGAGATCGATATAGTTTTGATCAGATCAGACCGCATCTGACACAGCTTCAGGATTCCTTTGAGACGATCAATAAGCAGGTTAAGGAGCAAGGGCAGAAGAGCCTCTCGCCTGAGCAGGATCAGATGTATGCTTTTGCTAGATTACTACAAGGTTATCATGCATTAAAGAATCCGTTTATTCTTTCCGATGATGCAAAGAAGTCATCTGGGTTCCAAAATATAGAGAGCTTTTTCGTGAGTAATCTTACTCAAATGGAGCGGGTGAAGCAGGCCGGTAATGATAAGATGGAGATCATCGGAGTGCTGGATGGTAAGATTGTGTCTGACGCTATCATGATGATGGGGATTAGAGATTTTGGAGAGTTTTCTAAACTGATTATCAATCCTACTGAAGGGGAAGATACCTGGACGCCGGTAGGCTCAAGGTTTGCGAAAGTAGCGAGGCCAAATTATGAGGCGTATAATGTTTATGCTGATAAGGTGACTGAGCTCAAGAAGGTGCACGGGGCACCAACAAATGCTAATATTAGTGAGTTTTTTGCAGATTATCTAATGATTTTCCAGAGCTACACTGAGAAGCAGAATAAATACCCTAAAGATGTGATTGAGGAACTAATCGCACTAGATAAATTACAGATTGCCTTCAGCTCAGGTGATGCTGGTAAGCAACTGGATGCTGTTACCTCTTTCAAGAAGAAGTATGAGAACCATATTCACTTCGGTGATGAAGGTGGGCATATCTATGGAGAAGTGATACTCAACAAGATGAGCTATTTCAACAACGGGATCGCTATTCTTTTGTTTGCGGGGATCCTACTCATCGCGATGTGTTTGTGCCTGGGGACACGGCTTAGCAAGATCTTGTATTGGGGGGTCTTTGGGTTCACTAGCCTGGCTTGCTTATTCACTGTCGTGGGTATCGCGCATCGTTCTTGGATCATGAATCGTCCCCCGATCGGCACGCTCTATGATACGATGCCATTTATTGTGGGAGCGGGCTTAGTCCTCCTTCTTTTGATCGAGTGGATTCACAAAAAAGGAATTATGCTAGGCGTAGCGATCTGTTTTGGTGTGGCTATTCTGTTCTTAGCGAAGAGCTATGAGCTCAGTGAGGCTCGTGACCAAATGGACCCACTGGTGGCGGTGCTGAAGTCTAACTATTGGCTTTCTACTCACGTGGTGACGATCACTCTCGGATACATGGGCGGCATTGTGGCGGCTTGTATCTCTCATTTCTATATTATTGGTAGAGCCTTTGGTATCATTGGTGATAAGGAGACTAGAATTTATCTAACAAAAATCGTTTACGGAATGGTGGCCTTTACGTTGCTCTTCAGTCTTATAGGAACTATTCTAGGTGGTATCTGGGCGGCGGACTCATGGGGGAGATTCTGGGGCTGGGATCCTAAAGAAAACGGAGCACTCCTTATTGTGATCTGGATGCTCGTCATCCTGCACTCTAAGCTAGGTGGCTATATTAAAGAAATAGGCCTACATGTTTGTAGTGTTTTCGGATTCATGATCGTCGTGTTCTCATGGTGGCATGTGAATTTCCTCGGAGTAGGGCTTCACAACTACGGATTCACGAGCTCTGAAGCGATGACTAACATCTGGGTATTCTATGGAATGGAATTTCTCATCATGATGGTAGGTATGGTGATGGCGCTAATCGCGATAGAGCAGCAGCGCTCTAAAAAGCGGCTTAAAAAGCTGGAGCTAGATGGAAGTGCAGATTTGAAATAAATGTCATGCAAGGTACTATCAAACTAGGAGTGCTAGGTTCCGGATCTGGCTCTAACATGCAGGCGATCATGGACGCTATTGACGCGGGTGAGCTCAATGCAGAGATCGTCCTCGTGTTGTCAGATTTCCCAGATGCTTATATTTTAGAGCGTGCCAGAAAGGCGGGGCTGAGAGGGGAGGTAATCGACTGTGGTGGCTTCAAGACGAAATTCCCTGACGAAAGTCAGTCGGTAGTGGCGGCTAAGCTCAAACAGGCAGGTGTAGATATAGTCTGTCTTGCCGGCTTCATGCGTCTGGTGAAGCAGCCTCTATTAGATATATTCCCAGAGCGGATTCTAAATATCCATCCTTCTCTGCTGCCGGCTTATCCTGGGCTAATGGCGTGGAAGCAAGCTGTCGAGGATGGCGCCACTGAGAGTGGCTGCACAGTGCATCATGTGGATGCTGGAATGGACACAGGCTCTATCATCCTCCAGGCAAAAGTCCCTGTTCTAGCAGATGACAATGCTGCCACACTGCACGCGAGAATCCAAGTCCAAGAGCACAGCCTCTATCCAAGAGCGATTGCTAAAGTGGCGGCTGAGTTGAGATAGCCTGGAGCACTTCCCTGACGGTTATCTATCAAAGGTCGGGCGAGCGTTTGATCTATAGTCATCCTGCTTACCCTTCTGGATGGCTCTAGAACCGTTAACTCGCTCTCTCATTTGATCTGCCAGCGTCATTATTTTTTCTTCTTTTTACCCCTCTTAGCTTTGTTCTTAGGTGGCTTATCTGAGTCACTGAAAACCGTCCACTCGCGGTTAGACTTGGGGACTTCAGCGGGTTTTATCACCGCATTGGCCAGCTTTTCTGAATGAAGAACTGTTCGGCTCATTTCGCGCCACTTTTCCACCATGGCCTGTAATCGTTTTGGCTCCTTGTCGGCCAGATCAACGTTTTCAGCGCGGTCGGTCGCGAGGTTATAAAGTTCCCATTGCTGCCCTTTGAAGCTCACCAGCTTCCAGTCACCATCCCTCAAACCATAGTCTTTGGCGAACTGTAAATAGATAGGCTCTTTTCTTATCAATGGCTTTGCCTCCAGGATGGGTCGGAGTGAGATTCCCGAGACTGGACGTAATTTCCTAGATGGGTGTTCGGTTGGGATCTTAGCCTTGCCAAAATCTGCAAGCGTTGGCAGCACGTCAATGAGGTGGGCTGGTGTATCAATGATCTCTCCTGGTTTTGTCCTGAGCCCCTTAGGCCAGTGAATAATACCAGGGGTGCTGATGCCGCCTTCGAATTGATTCTGTTTATAAAATTGGAACGGAGCATTTCTAGCCCATGCCCAGCCGGTGGAATCTCCAAAGGAAGTCTGAGCATTAGTCGGCTTCGCATCGAGTAGCGGGTTCTTACGATCAAAGGGACAGGCGCCATTGTCTGAAACAAAGAAGATAATCGTATTATCCAGTTCGTTATTTTTACGGAGATCATCGACTAGACGGCCAATTTCCTGATCAACACGGTCAATCATCGCCGCGAGGGTGACCATGCGGTTGATCTCGTAGTCGCGCTGCCAAGCCACCAGCTTGTCCCATGCTCGGATATGTGGAGGACGTGGACTCTCTTGCAAGTCTTTTGGTAAAACCCCTAACTTCTTCAGCTTGGTAATACGTGCATCACGCATCTTATCCCAGCCTTGATCATAGCGGCCTTTATACTTAGCATAGTCATCCGGCAGGGCATGCAGCGGGGCATGAGGTGCGTTGAAAGCGACGTAGAGATAGAATGGCTTGGATACTTCTCTGGCTTCCTTGAGGAATTTGAGTGCAAAATCAACATCGGCCACGGTCGTGTAGAAATCTTTCTCAGGAACCTCCCATTTTTCGCCATTCAGTCGGAAGGTGTTGTCTCCTGTAAAAAAGTTACAGGCTCCGCTCAAATGTCCGAAATAGCGTTCAAAACCAAAGTCGGTAGGTTCCTTTTTCAAGTGCCACTTTCCGGTCATTGCGGTGAAGTAGCCAGCTTCTTTGAGCACCTCGGCGGAGGTCACCGCATGGGTGAGGGCAACGTCGCCCGCCGCGATACAATACTGACCAGTCATGAGAGAAACCCGAGAAGAGTGGCATTTAGCGGTGTTGTAGAACTGTGAGAAGCGCAAGCCGTTTGCAGCGAGTTTGTCTAGCTGTGGCGTCTCGATTTCACCGCCATAGCACCCGATGTCTGAAAACCCAAGATCATCAACCATGATCACCACGATATTAGGTCGCTCTGCGGAGAGGCTGGTGAGAGCGAGACAGAGAACAAGGGAGATTGAGGTGAGAATTGATTTCATGATATGAGAAAAGAATAGATTTGGCGTCTTGTCATCACAAGAACAAAGTTAAATAGTGCCGAAGATGCGGTCACCAGCATCGCCAAGGCCCGGGCAGATAAACCCTTGCTTATTGAGTTCGCGGTCTTGGGTAGCGATGATGATATCGATGTCTGGGTGGGCTGTGCTCAGTGCGCGGCTGCCTTCGGGTGCTGATAGAAGCCCAACAAAGGTGATTTTCTTGGCGTTCTTTTTCTTAAGTTCATTCACAGTGGCAATGGCGGATCCTCCTGTAGCGAGCATGGGGTCTAGGATGATGACTTCTGCTTTGTCTAGCTCCTGTGGTACGTTTAAATAGTAGGTTTCAGGCTGTAGAGTTTCTTCATTTCTGGCCATGCCGATGTGTGCAACTGAGGCCTCTGGAAGCGCCGTATGAAAGCCATCTAATAATCCGAGCCCTGCTCTTAGTATGGGGACTAGGACGATGGGCATCGCGAGGGTGGGGAAGAATGACTTCTCGACAGGAGTCTGGATTTCTATGTCGACGGTGGAAAATTTATCAGTAACGGCGGGAACCATCATCATGGCTATTTCGTGGGTGAGCCTGCGGAATTCTGCTGGTTTGGTGGCCTCGCTACGCAGTTGGGTGATTTTTGAGTTAATGACTGGATGATTGAGGATTCTGATCATGATTGCAATTTATAGAGTGGCATAGAGATGATACAAGCGAGAACTTGCCAGATAGAAATCCAAATGCTAATAAAATGAGGTGTATGAATTGGTATGAAAATTTCGCACGGGGGATCCCTGGGGTTATTGTGTTTATTTTGATCGCTTGGGCGCTCAGTAGTCATAGAAAATCGATTAGCTGGCGGGTGGTCGCGACGGGGATTGGCTTACAGTTTATTATTGCGATTCTGGTGTTAAATGTGGATTTTGTGGCGGTTGTTTTCAGTCAGATTGCCGCATTTTTTGTTCAGGTTTCTGAGTTTACTAAGAAGGGGTCATTGTTTGTTTTTGGTTCATTGGCGGATAGAAATGAGATGGGGTTTATTTTTGCTTTCCAAATTTTGCCGTCCATTATTTTCTTCTCAGCGCTAACATCACTGCTGTATTATTTAGGGGTTTTACAAATTGTGGTGAAGGGGTTAGCGTGGGTTATGAGCCGTGCTATGAGGCTCTCTGGCGCAGAGAGTCTAGCTGCTGCAGCAAATGTATTTCTAGGGCAGACTGAGGCGCCATTAATGATAAAACCTTATATAAGTAAGATGTCGCGTTCAGAGTTAATGGCACTGATGACTGGTGGAATGGCGACGATAGCGGGAGCTGTGATGGTGGCTTATATTGCGCTATTAGGTGGAGAGAGTAATGAAAGTCAGAGGGAGTTTGCTACGCTCTTACTCTGTGCGTCACTGATGAACGCTCCGGCGGCATTGGCGTTAGCAAAAGTGATGGAACCTGAGACGGGTAAGGTGAATAGTGATTTGAGCGTGAGTAAGGAGCAGGTAGGGAGTAATATGTTAGAGAGTATTGCCAATGGAACCAGTGAGGGGGTGAAGTTAGCCCTGAATGTTGGAGCGATGTTGCTAGTGTTTGTAGCGCTAATAGCGATGATTGATTACGGACTAGGAAACTGGGTAGGAATGTTGGGTTATGATGACTGGAATCTCAACTCAGCAGTGGTTTCTTCTAGCGGAGGTCAGTTTAACTCACTTAGTTTAGGAGCTATCTTAGGCTATATTTTCGCACCCATTGCTTGGCTGATAGGAGCTTCTGGTGAGCTGCTGAGTATGGGGAAGCTTTTAGGAATGAAAATGGTCTCCAATGAGTTTTTCGCCTTTCAAGAATTAGCTCAAATGAAGGAGGCTGGAGTAATATCACCAAGAAATGTTTTCTTATCTACCTTTGCACTATGTGGATTTGCAAATTTCTCCTCAATAGGAATTCAGTTAGGTGGGATAGGGGTCTTAGCGCCAGAGCGCAAAGGGCTAATCGCGAAGCTAGGGATGAAATCTATGATCGCGGGAACGCTCGCGAGTTTAATGTCTGCTACCGTGGCAGGGATGGTATCAGCGGGGTATTAAATGACACTTTTAAACCATACCTAGCTTCATTCTGCCTTCTTCGGTAATCATGTCTTGATTCCAAACTGGGTCCCAGACGAGATCAACACTTGCGTCTTCGATGCCATCGATGGTCATAATCCTAGATTGAGCGTCTGCAGCGATCACTGGTCCCATACCACAGCCGGGAGCGGTGAGGGTCATCTTTACATTTACGGTGGACTTGGTTGAGTCTTTTTCAGACTCGCTTAAAATGCAATCATATACGAGTCCTAGGTTGACAATATCAACCGGGATTTCTGGGTCATAGACTTCTTTAAGTGCAGCCCAGACCTGCTCATCTAGTGGTGCGTCCTTGAGTGCCTCAGATTTAGCGGTCTTTTCAGCCTGCTCATTAGGGTCGATGCCAAGGGCATCCACGTCTTTAGTCGAAATTCTGGCTAATCCGGCCTGCGTCGCCACTGTGTAGGTGCCGCCGAGTGTCTGAGTGATCATCACGGGTGTGCCTTGTGGTAGGATAATGGCGTCTCCACTCGGGATCTGAACGGCTTCTACTTCTCGCGCTAGTATGATTTCTTGTTGCATGTCCCTAGTCATGCCCTAGCGTTTGAAAAATGCAAGTGGGAAGTTAGCTGGGGGCTATAAGGTAATTTTTTTTTCATGTTAACTGGTGTGGAAATGTAGCAGTATCTGGGCATGTCAGAAAAACTTCAGAAGGCAGCAAAAAAGCTGATCAAAGAACTCAGCGGTCTGCATTTCTCTTTACCGGTCACAAATACGTATAATCCGTTGGTTTATGCCTGGGAGCCACATCAGATTTATTTAGAGAAATTTGGTAATGGTAAAAAACGCGTGCTTTTCCTGGGGATGAATCCCGGTCCCTGGGGGATGGCGCAGACTGGGGTCCCCTTTGGTGAAGTAGCGGCAGTCTCAGACTGGATGGGTATTAGCACGCTGGTGGCAGTTCCAGAGAATGAGCATCCTAAGCGTCCTATTCAGGGATTTGGCTGTCCTAGATCTGAGGTGAGCGGCAAGCGTTTATGGGGTCTGTTTTCTGAAATGTATCCAGATCCCAATGATTTCTTCGCAGAGCATTTCGTAACGAACTTCTGCCCGTTGGTCTGGATGGGAGAGACGGGGAAAAACATCACACCTGATAAATTACCACGAGCGGAGTCAGAGCCAGTGGATGTGGCTTGTCGATGGCATTTAGCACAGATAATACAGGAGATTCAGCCAGAGTTTCTTATCGGGGTGGGGGCATTTGCTGAGAAGCAACTTAAAGCTACGATAAAGGAACATGTGCCGGCTTATCATGGGGAGATAGGCAAAATTCTACACCCCTCCCCAGCATCACCTGCTGCTAATAGAGGCTGGGCTGAGGCAGCTACAAGACAGCTAAAAGATCTAGGAGTCTGGTAAGAAATTTATACTATACAACTAGATGGGTAGTGTTCATGGTCATCTGTGTAGAAAATATGATGAAAAATTTGCTTATTATTAACCTGTGTGTTGTTGGAATTTTACTAGTCGTAGCAGCTAATGCTCAGCGTGAGTATAGGCCCGCTGCTGCTCCAATCGAAATAGAATCGTTTATCTTTAGTGAAAAACTCTGGGAAACTAAGATCGTAGACTTTGAGAAGAACCCGGCAAATAAGAAATTTGGGTTCCAGTGGCAGTCTGCAACTAAAAGAGGACTACGTTCACGTGGGGCTGGATTTAAAATGCTAAATATTAGAGCTGGGGAGTGTGTGATCATTTCTAATAATGGTGAAGAGCTTAAAGGAATCTCACTGTCCCTCTATAATAAGGGAGATCACGGTCAGATGACTAGAGCCAGTTTTGAAAAACTCACGACGACTGTTAAAATAAAATTTCTGAGAAGTTGGCAGATAAGCCAAGATCTGAGGAGAAAAGTGGCGCAGTGGATCTCAAGCGTAGCCTCTGGAAAAAGGAAGGAACTTCGTATCAGCTAGAGAAATCCGTCTCATCTGAAGGTCAACCAGAGTTCCTGAGATTCAGAATTATGTCCACCAGGACAGCCAAGCGTGGTGAATCTACTGCAGACCGTAACGAGCTTGGAGCTAATGTCGCGAAAGATCACAAGACAGGAGAAGTCTACATCGAAAATATTCCAATGGTGGATCAGGGGAGAAAAGGCTACTGTGCTTGTGCTTCAGCGGCGAGAATTTATAAGTATTACGGTAGGACTACCGATCAACACGAGATAGCTCAGATCGCTGGTTCTAGTGCACGCGGCGGCACCTCGGTGGCAGAAATGGTGGGTGCGCTCAAGAAGGTCACAAGCCACCTGAACTCACGCGTGAATATCCTCTATGAGTATCCAAAGGGGCTCTCAGAGCCGGAGTTGGATTATCGGGAATACATGTCAGGTCAGAAGGAAATGATGCGTGATATTAATTCCTATCAACAGCTCGCTAAAAAAACGAAAGCGAAGAGTATTCCGATACAAGGGGAGAAGCCTTACTCTAGGATTTCTAGCAAGGAAACCCTGAGTTTTGATTACTTCCTCCAGGAGTGTGATCCTAAGGTTTATCGTGAGGTGATGATGGAGAAGAGCTCTTTTTCGAGATTTAAGAGCAAGATTGAAGAATACATCGACCAAGGTATTCCTATAGGCTGGTGTCTTCAGCTGGGCCTCTTCCCTGAGAAAGGTCTTCCACAGGGCGGCGGTGGGCATATGCGCCTGATCATCGGATATAATAATAAGACGAAAGAGATCATCTACACAGATTCCTGGGGAGATGGGCACGCCAAGAAAAGCATGGATGCAGGGGAGGGCTTCTCTATGACAAATGTGATTCTGGTCCTTCCGCCTACAAAATAAAATATTAGATTCAGCTTCACACATTAGCTAAAACTAGCTTTATTACTGACATGTATCCTAGCGAATTTCAAGACCACCTAAGTGGAACGATTTCAGAAATCAAAGAAGCTGGTCTATTTAAAAGAGAGCGCTATATCTCGTCCTCACAAAACTCAATTGTCACACTCCAAGATGGCTCTGAGCTCATCAATATGTGCGCGAATAACTACTTAGGTTTAGCTGATCATCCGCGTGTGGTAGAGGCGGCCTCAGTAGCGGCTAAAAAATGGGGGTTCGGCATGGCTTCAGTTAGATTTATCTGTGGTACCCAGACATTGCATCGGGATTTGGAGGAGAAAATTTCACATTATCTGGGAACCGAGGACACGATTCTATACCCATCATGTTTTGATGCGAATGGAGGGCTTTTCGAAGTGCTGCTGACTGCAGAGGACGCCGTCATATCCGATAGTCTAAACCACGCTTCGATCATCGATGGAGTCCGTCTGTGTAAGGCAAAACGCTTCCGCTACGCAAACAATGACATGTCAGACTTAGAAGCTAAGCTGAAGGATGCAGATGAGGCTGGTGCAAGATTCAAGCTCATCACCACTGATGGAGTTTTTTCGATGGATGGTATTATTTGCCAGCTAGATAAGGTGCACAAACTCGCAGATAAATATAATGCGATTGTTCATTTCGATGACTGTCACTCCACAGGATTCCTGGGCGAACGAGGTAGGGGGACACACGAGCATTGTGGTTTATTCGGTAAAATTGATCTTACCACTGGGACGCTAGGAAAGGCACTAGGTGGTGCATCTGGTGGTTATACTTCTGGCAAGAAAGAGATAATCGATTTACTTCGTCAACGCTCAAGACCTTACCTATTTTCAAACTCTGTTGCACCTATTATCGCTGCGACATCCTTGGAAGTCTTCGATATGCTCGAAGAGTCAACCGATTATGCTGATAAGCTGAAGGAGAATACTCGATATTTTCGTAGTAACATGGCGTCCACTGGCTTCACTATTGCAGGGGATGATCATCCTATCTCGCCAGTGATGCTAGGAGATGCGGAACTTGCGCAAAAGTTCTCTGAAAAGCTCCTGAAATACGGGGTTTTTGCTATCGGCTTCTTTTACCCAGTAGTTCCACATAATACCGCTAGAATCCGTACCCAGATCAGTGCTGCTCACAGCAAGGAGCAGCTTGATTTAGGGATAGAGGCCTTCATCAGGGCAGGTAAAGATCTCGGGGTTATTTAAAAATATGATACTTCACAAAGATGCCGAAAGTTCTATCCGGCGTATGTCAGACAGTTCAGATGTACTAGCCTTTCTCCAGAAACTAGAACGCTATCCAGCCACTCCTGGAGATCACTTCGAGCTCGACCTCATGGGAAAACCGATTCAGTTCAAAGTGCTCAAAAGGCATGTCCTGCTTTACCACCGTGATCCATTCGCAAACGAGACTAGGATCTTAGATTTGCTGCGAGCTGAAAACCTATAAACACAAAAAAGACGCATCCGAGGATACGTCCTTTGAAAATATTTCGCTGCTTCATCATCATTAGTATTGGCTTCTTAAAGAACGCTATGATGCCACTCTTGCTTGAATCCCTTGCTGATCCTGACCGTTTAGCCATCTAGTCAGCTTGAGCATCTCAGTTGATCAATCTACTGAACCATAAACATCCTTCTGCAAATCGCGGAAACTAAACAACTTTCCACCGTCTATTTTACTAGTCTTCTTTACTCTCCGTAGTGGCTTCACTCCTGATTTTCTAACTTCATCCCCAGAATCTCCTTTCAGTCGATCTTTCACATTGCTCAAAAAGCTCTCCACAAACGCCTTGCTGCCGATCACTGTTCCATCTGTAAAATACCGCGTCTTGCAGCGTAAAATATCTGCTCTACTTAGCTTGCCATTTCTCTTCAAAATCTTATCGATTTCCTCCCGAGTATAGCCTCTACGCCGCTTAAACCTATTACTAGCACGCTCACCACGCACCATTGGGGACGCCTTTCCGTCAATGATTTCAGCCGCTTCACCCTCCTCAGCCATTAGCATCCGATACTCCTGCATTGCTTCATCCTCCGTCAGTTCAGCCACCACTGTTCTTGGCTTAGCAGCTATTTGATAAAGGGATGCATAGGCAGATTTTGCCTTCTGGTTGCCAGCCACAGCCTCCCCGTAGCTACTCCATCGGTAGTCCTTAGGGTCCTGCACCATCCCCGCTCGCATAGGATTCAGGTCGATATACGCAGCTACCATTCTTGCGGAATCCCCAGCACTCACAGCAGTCGCGCTATAGCGTTCCTCCCACAGAGTCCCTCGGCGACCATGCTTCTTATTATACCACTGCGTGAATCGCTGCTTCAGCGATTTCATAAACTGGGACATATCGCCCATACGATACGTATACTTCGCCTTCAGCTCCCGCATCGCCTTAGGCGCCTGGTTCTTCTCGAGCTTCTGCATCAGCTTTTTAACCTCCTTCACATAGGCATCCGAGTAGATCGAATCCAGCTTCACCAAGAATTCCTCATCGCTCAGCTCCACCACATCCATCGTTGGCGGTATTTCAAGCAGGATATGGAAATGGTTACTCATCACACAATACGACAACACGCGCACCCCACAAAACTCCTCATACTGCCGCATCATCCCCACAAAGGTCTCCCGCTCCTCATCCCCTAGCAAAAACTGCCGATCCACAATCCGCGAAACCACATGCATCACCAAAGGCACCTCCTTACTAAACCCCGATAAAAATAACGCTCTACTATTCTTTTTCATGAACCATTGGTAACAGGTGGAAAAATAAAGGTCGAGCAGTTTCCCTCTTTTAAAGGTCTGACCTTTTGATGTTTCTTTTGATGTTTCTTTTGATGTTTGGACCTTTTGATGTTTGACCTTTTGATGTTTTTCTTTTGATGTTTTTTCTTTCCTGGTTGAACCAGTTGAGGTCCGGTTCGTCATCGGGTATCCATTCCTTGATGGCTTGCCAGGGTGGCTCGATGGGCTCCATGGTGTCGATGTCGAAGGGCGGCGGCGGTGGCCGGGGAAGATGGATGATGCCTTCCCAGAGGCCGTGGAGGCGGAGGAAGAATTGGATTTCCTCATGCCCGATGAAGGTGCGGACGGGTTTCATGGTGCCCATGCAGCAGGGGCACTGGAGCGGGTCGCCGCCCCAGACTTTGAGGATGAGGTCACGCCAGAGGGCCGCATGTGGCGGGCCCTGCGTTTGGGAGGTGCGGGGAGATTTCTGATGGGTGTGGAAAAATTTCTAAAATCTTCCTGAAATACCCATCATATTTTCTAAATTGTAAGTCAAAATTACCTGGATGGCGCTGGAGAGGTTCCTGTTGAAAAAACTAAAGATATTCTACAAAGCTATTTCCTAGCTCAGTGAGCCGCACCTTTTCTGCGACTGAGAAGTCATATGGCTCCACTTTTCCTATACCCAGAGTCCCTAGCACCTTGAGTCCATCTTCAGATAAGATAGGCACTGCCAACGAGCCGGAGACTCCGGTTTTGCGGGCATCTTCCTTGGCCACCCCGCCGAGATCTTGTTGCAGATTACACAGTTCCACTGGTTGCTTAGTTTCAGCAGCCACAACGGCGATACCTTTGCCAAAGGGGATGGTTGAGATTTTTTCGATGATGAAATCAGGAACGCCTGCGTGGCTCACTAGCAAAAGCAGATCTCCCCCCTGTTCAGTCTTATGTATGGTCCCAGTAACACAAGTAAACTCATCCATGACTAACTTTAACTTCTGATCAATCTCATTCATTCGTTGATTTTTTAATCTAACTTTAAGTCTGTCCTGCTGTTAATTCTTAGCATGCCACGCATCTATTTTCTTCTTCAGAGCCGCGATTTTTTCTGGATGTGCCTTGGCTAGGTTTTTCGTTTCGTGTGGATCTTCTGATAAGTGGTAGAGTCTGAATGGTTCCTTATCCCAGACATGGAGATTGCGATACTGTGTGGTGTCGGGACCATCATGGCGAATCATGAGCTTCCAATCCCCATCAATACACCAAAGATATTGAAGCGTCTCATTTGAGTTTCCTAGGGTCATGTTGTGTGAGGAATGAAAGACTCCGTAAACGGTGGTGCGTTCTTTTCTCGCCTTTTCATCAAGAAGATTGATTCCTTTCAAGCTTTGAGGAGTTTTAAGTCCTGCGATGGCCGCGATGGTGGGGAAAATATCGACTGTGTGTGCTAAATCTTTCGAGTCTATAGGTGTGATTTTTCCTGGCCAGCTTACCATAATGGGTGTGCGGATTCCATTTTCAAATGGTGAACTCTTCGAACGCTGCGCATATTGTCCCCAGAGTTTTTGGGTAGGGTCATCGGCATTGCTACTAACGGTTGCCCAGCCGTTGTCACAGGCATAGATGATGACGGTGTTGTCGGTGAGTTTTTTCTTATCAATATATCCTAAGAGGTCACCGCAAGTTTCATCAAACCAATCGCACATGGCATAATACTTAGCGTCATCTTTTGCTCTCCCTTTTTCTGTGTATTTCTCAAGTAGGCGAGCAGGTGGGTTATGTGGTGTGTGTGGTAAGAATGGAGCATACCAGACGAAAAATGGCTTCTTCTCTGTCACTGCCATATCGATAAAATCTGTGACCGGCTTCATCCCAGTTCTACCTATTTTTAATCCTACATCGCCATGTCTGCCACCGCGCTTAGGGTCTGCATGTGTCATGCCGTGGGTGAATCCTCCTTCTTTAGGTGTGCCTTCCCACCATTTACCGGACTGGAAGGTGAGGTAGCCATTCGCTGAGAGTAGTTTCACAAAATTAGGTAACTTGTGAAATTCATTGCGAAACGGTATGTCATCCTGATGACGGGTTTTTCTGTTTCCGGAATCATTTGCTGTGATACCATGCACAGTAGGGGACACGCCAGTGACGATTGAAGCCAGAGATGGACGGCAAATGGGCGCGGCGACGTAGCCGTGCTTAAACGTAAGGCCTTGTTCTGCGAGCTTGTCTAGGTTTGGAGTCTTTATGACATCATGCCCCATGAATCCGTAGTCTCCCCAAGCTTGATCATCACTAAGTATAAAGACAATGTTTGGGCGTTTAGGATCCGGAGTCTCTGCGTTAGCTAGTGAAATGGTAAGAAACGTAATGATAGATAGCGGTGAAAGCAGGAATGTCTTAATGAACTTATGCATTTTTGGAGCGTATGCGGTGAAAGTTTTAAGTCAAAATAAATCCCTCTGGGGGAATTCATCTGTAGCTTGGCTCTGTTTCTTTTAATGAGATACCCATAGCGTGGAACCATTCTGTGAGATCGGGTTCATTTTTCTGCCAGCGTTTATCGATAGAAGTCCTGAAGATTTTTTCCATGATTATCTCGCTCTGAGTTGTGGAGCATCGGCAAAGGCTCTGGCATTTTTACGGTCGCGTAGCTCGGTGGTTCCGTATTTCCAGGGATCGACTCCTTTTTCGGTGAAGACTGCCATGCCGATGACCCCTATGTTTCTGGTGCCTTTGCCGCTGAGATTGGTGTAGGAGCTATTCACGCTGGCGAACTTGAAAGCGGCGACAGCCTCCGCGCTTTTTCTAAATCCTTTCACCGTAAGCGTCTTCCCAGGATAGATGATGTAGCCGCGCTTGCTGGTCGAAGCGGGCATGCCGTCTAGCACGTCCAGTCCATCCACGCTCATGACTAATTCGAGGCGTGATTTACTGAGGTTTTTCACCACTAGAGAATAAGTCTGCTTGTCACTGCCAACTACAAATCTCTTGCCGCTTGAGTGCTTATTTTTGAGGTATCCCCAGTTGCCTTTGACTCCCCATTCCACCAATCTGTTGGCTGTTTTTTGTAAGCCTTTGCCATTATAGTTCCATGCGCTGGTCATCGCCTTGATGCCTTCTTTGTCGTTGTAGTAGATGGATGCTATGGCGGCAGGACGCTTACTGGCACTGGCTCGTGTGAAACTAGTGTAGTTCACGGGAGATGGCACATCATCTCCCCAACCAGTTCCTAGTCCTGGACGTTCTCGCGGAAGTGATTCAGAGCGTGCTTTTTTACTGCCTACGATGCTTGGGGATTTGTCGGTAGTGAGTGTGTTTTCTGAGGCAGAATCAGCGTAAGCTGAAGTTTGAGCTGCTGGTGCTATCGGGCCACCTGCACAGCTCGCTAAGTAGACGGTAGCAAGACCGATGATGCCGGCTTTCACGAGATTTAGGTTTTTGGATAGGTTGTATTTCATAATAAGGCTAGAAAAACAGCATTTGAATCATTCGTCAAATCTTTTGTGCTAAAAATTTAGCACTTTAGTAATTGCAGTATTTCCAGCATCGGTTATAATGCGGACATGAACAGATTAGAGAAAGGTCAGATGTCTCGCAGGGAGAGGCAAATTATGGACATTATCTACAGGCTAGGACAAGCCTCGGCAAAGGATGTGCAGGAAAATTTACCAGACCCGCCATCGTATTCTGCGGTGCGCGCGCTTTTAGTGACTCTGGAGAACAAGGGGATGGTAAAACACGCTAAGGAATCTCGCCGTTATATTTACAAACCGGCTATTGCGGAGAAAAAGGCACGCAAGTCCGCGCTAAAAAACTTAATTTCCACCTTCTTCGAGGGCAAGCCAGAGAACCTCGTGGCAGCTCTGTTAGATGAGAAGGATCAGAACTTATCGAAAGACCAGATCAATGAGATCCGTAATATGGTAAAGTAGGTTTATTGTTTCTATCATGATTATCACGAGCATTATTCTTTCAGCACTCGCCCTTATCCTAAGCATGTGGATGGGTAGGCGGAACCCGGTGCGCTCGTCTGGGCTTACGGCAGGGATGTTGATTTTATTGATGCTCAGTCCGCTATTTTTGTGGATGCCTAAAATTCATTTAGATATTGCTTGGGCCACATCGGAGGTCGTTAGGGTTGCTGAGAGCAGTTCTTTAAACGAAAATAGCTGGAGCCTGATGTATTTGTTTACGTGGGTTTATGGAATTGGCTGTGTGGTCTTACTGACGAAATTGCTAGGCCATTTTCATGCCGCGAGGCGCTGGTGTAGTGAGTCAGTTATTGATGAAAATGAGCAACACCGCGAACTTTTAGAAAAATGTGCCGAGCAACTCTACCTTACTAAGCTACCGGAGGTAAGGTTTGCTAGGCGAGTGAACTCACCAGTGATCACTGGGCTCTTTCATCCTGTGTTACTCCTGCCAGCAAGCGCTTCTGGCTGGACTAGTGAAACATTAAAAATGGTGATGCTCCATGAGCTAGGTCACTTAAAGCGGCGTGACCTATGGACGAGTCTCGCTGGGCAGATAGCTTGTGCGCTGCATTGGTTTAATCCTCTAGTTTGGATACTCAGAAAACGTCTCACCCAGGAATGTGAGTATGCCTGTGATGCTCACGTGATTTCTTGTGGAGCGCATCCAGGGAATTATATTAATGCACTTTGTGATGTTGCTGAATCCTGCCAAGAGAGCAGGATGTTGAACTCTAGAAAAGGACAGAATTCAGGGTTAGCCTTTTCAGCTGCTCTATCGATGGCAAATGAAGCGAGCCTCAGGAATCGAGTTGAGAATCTGTTAGAGAGAAAGCAGGGGACTAACAAAGCGAGTTCGCTCATCGTTATATCCATCCTCGCCGTCTCAGCCAGTGCCGCCTTGGCCATTAACCTAGTGCGCCCAGATGTGAGGGACGCCAACTTGTTGGAAATACCAGTCACACCAGAAACAGATCAAAACCAAGGGGATCAGGAGGAAGTGAATCTTCGCCTCAGTGCAGATCCTTTTCCTGTAAAATAAACTGGAAAAGTAAATCGTTGCATTAGGTCAAAATTTTTAAGAAACTTTGTTTCTACTTAAAATGAAACCTTCTTACCTAACCATTTTGCCGATACTGTTTGTCTCTCTTTTGACATCGTTGTTGTCGCTTCAAGCAGCAGAAAAACCAAACATCCTTTTCGTCTTTGCTGATGACATGAGTCTCGATGCGATAGGTTCATCAGGGAGGACCTGTGTCAAGACACCTCACCTAGATAAGCTCCGCGCAAAAGGTGCTCACTTTTCACACACTTATAATATGGGGGCATGGAATGGTGCCGTCTGTGTGGCAAGTCGTGCAATGTTAGTTTCTGGAGCGTTTGTGAATCGCGCTCAAGAAATGGTTAAGAATAAAATCACTTGGCCAGAAATGATGTCTAAGGCTGGATACACCACCTACATGACAGGCAAGTGGCATGTATCGGTCAAGCCAGCAAAGATCTTTGATCATGTCAAAAATGTCAGAGCCGGAATGCCTAAGGATGTGAAAGATGGATATAACAGACCACTCAGCCCCGCGCACTATGAGAAAGGCTGGAAACCATGGGATAAATCCAAAGGTGGATTCTGGGAAGGTGGCACTCACTGGAGTGAAGTGGTGGCAAACGATGCCATAGCATTTATTGATCTAGCGAAAAAAGACACCAAGCCGTTCTTCATGTACATCGCCTTTAATGCCACACATGATCCACGCCAGGCGGCTAAGGAATACATCGACATGTATCCTTTAGATAGCATTCAAGTGCCAAAGAATTTCTTAACAAACTACCCCTATGATGACGAGATAGGCTGTCCTCCTAAAGGTCTGCGTGACGAGAAGCTGATGCCCTCACCACGCACTGAGTATGCGGTGAAAGTGCATCGCCAAGAATACTTCGCACTCGCTACGCACATGGATGAACAGATTGGTAGAATTTTTGAAGCCTTAGAAAAAAGTGGGATGGAGGACAACACCTACATCATCTTCACTGCTGACCATGGCCTATCAGTAGGTTCACACGGGCTAGTAGGGAAGCAGAGTATGTATGATCACAGCATGAAAGTGCCATTCTTCATCTCCGGTCCAGGAATCAAGAAAGGCAGTGAATTTAAAATGCCCATCTATCTTCAAGACAGCATGGCAACGGCGCTAGAAATAGCAAAATCTGAGAAGCCCGCACATGTGGAATTTAACAGCGTGTTGCCCCTCATCCGGGGCGAGAAAAAAGTACAGTATCCCGAGATCTACGGAAAATACATCAATTCCCAGCGCATGATCGCCAAAGGGGACTACAAGCTCATCATGTATCCAGCAGCTAAAAAAGTCCGTCTGTTCAATACGGCAAAAGATCCAGAGGAGATGAACGATCTGGCAGATGATCCCAAATTCAAAGACATCCGCACCAACCTCAAAGCAGACTTCCTCAAGCTCCAAAAGCAAATGGACGACAAACTAGATGTCGATGTAGTTCCTGTTAAAAGCAGAATAAGAAGAAAAAAGTAATTACGGAATCAAGACAAAGTTTGAAGTACAAGCCGCGTTTCTAGCTGTTAGGCAGCCAACACCGGTTTAAAAGTACTTACTTTATTATAACGCTCACATTGTTGCAACGATGTGAGCGTTTATTTTTTTACCTCTGAGCAAAATAGTATCCTACAAAACACAGCGCTAAGCCACCGAGTAGGGAGATGAGGATGTAGCTGATGGCTAGTCCGATGTTTCCAGCTTGCATGAGCTTTTGGGAATCTAGCGCAAAGGTGGAGAAGGTGGTGAAGCCGCCTAGGAATCCGGTGACGGCGAGTGGTGAGATCCAAGTGGGGTGGTGGGATTTCACGAGTCCGTAGATGATGCCAATCAGCAGGCAGCCCAACAGATTACAAGTAAGGATTCCGTAGGGCATTTTGGATCCAGAGCTGTTTAGCTGTAGTGATAGGATGTAGCGAGCGGTGGCCCCTAGTCCGCTGCCTAAAAAGATGAGGAGAACGTGGTTCATGTGATTATTTCTTCAGTATACCATAGCGCGGACTAAACGTGAAGGCGAGTAAGAAGATGACGCCGAGTAGAATCACGATGGCTTGGCCAGCATGGATATTAATAAACTGGCTGAGTAATACGCCGCCAGCACCACAGAGCGCACCGATGATAGCTCCACCCCAGAACAGGCTTTTTGTATTGTCTGTGAAGAGCAGCATGATGGCGGATGGTCCTACGAGTAGTGAGACAGAAAGAATGCTTCCTACTGCCTGGAGTGATGCCACGAGCATCAGGATCAGTAAGGTGAAAATGAGATACTGCATGGCTCTTACAGGAACTCCCTGAGCCGATGCCACGTTTGGCTCAAACATCGTAAGCAGCAGCGGACGCATAAATAAATTACAGAGCGCTAGGCTAACGGTGCTGATGATGAAGATGAAATTTAGATCACGCATAGACATCAAGCTCAGGTCCCCAAACAGCCAGCTTTCTAGGCTGGCGATGATAGGCAAATGCGGGAGTATTGCGATGCCACCAGAGAATGCGGCGGTGTAGAGGACGGCCAGCGCAGTGCTTTCAGGAATACGGGAATTTCTACTCACTAGCACAGACCCGAGTCCCACGAGGATGCAGGCGAAGAGAGCTCCAATGAAGGCATTCGCCTGAGTTAGTTGCTGAGTGATAAGAACGGCCAGGGCGATGCCGGGTAACATGGTGTGCGAGAGCGCGGAAACAGAGAGCGCGCTACGTCTGAGATTGACGAACCCGCTGAAGAAGCCATTGGCAAAGCCGATCACTGTGGCGCCTATGAATGGTGCCACGATTAGATCTATGTTTGCGAGGTTCATCATTTGTCTGGAGCGGTGTCAAAAGTGGCCTCTAACAGTTCATCATTGATCAGAGTTTCTGTTTCGCCAAATGCCACAGTTTCACGGTTGATAAGAAGCACTTGGTTGAAGAGTTCTTTCGCTGAACGTAGGTCATGATGGGATGCGATGATGAGTCTGCCTTCGGCCGCGAGCTTATGCATGAGGTCACCGAGCGTCTTGGCTGCATTTCTATCGAGCCCAGTGAATGGTTCATCTAGTAGTAGGACGTGAGCTTCCTGAGCGATGGCTCTGGCGATGAATGCGCGCTGTTGCTGTCCTCCTGAGAGATGCTTGATCTGGCGGTTTTGTAAACCAGTTAGATCCATAGACTCTAGGGCTTGATCGACAGCGAGGGTGTCCTTGGGAGAAAATTTTCGCCACATTCCGAGTTGTGGGTAGCGTCCCATTTCTACGAGCCCGCGCACGGTGATGGGGAAGTTCCAGTCTACTTCCTCGCGCTGTGGTAGGTAGGCGAACTCACTAGACCATTTACGGATAGCCTCGCCTCGCCATTGGATGCTCCCAGCGGACTTTTTCACCAGTCCCGCGATGGCTTTAAGTAGCGTAGATTTCCCCCCGCCATTGGGCCCGATGAGTGCCACCCGGTTTCCGCATGAGCTATTAAAGCTGATATTTTTTAAAGCGGTTAGAGTGCGGTATTTCACCGTCAGATCCTTTATCACGATATCGTGATGGTGATCATGATGGTCACAGCATGAGTGATCTGAGTGATCTGGATAGTCAGTCATTACTCGTTCTCCTTCCAGTGAAAATTCATGATATCCTTAATGTCGCCAGCGGCTCGGAGTGTCCTCGTCTGGGGGTCTAGCTCGTCTGGGGAAATAATCACCTGCATGAAGTGATAGCTAGCTTCTGATGACTGCCACTCGGCGGCCCCCTGGATTTCTATTTCCTTAGATATGGTAGAGGTAAGTTTTTCCACGGGGATAAATATATCACCACTCCACTCTGCGTCATCGATATTTTCTACCTTGATCAATGTTTTTCCGGTAGCTGGGTGGATGAGGGAAAAATTTTTGGGTTGGCTGGAAAAATAGATTTCGGCGTAAACGGAAATTTGCTCGCTAGCGGTGACCTCCGTAACCCTAGGCTCAACGATAGCAGTGTCATCCTCAGAAAAAGCGACACGCATCCCCACATACATGCTGAGCATGATGAGGCAGACTAGCGCGCTAGCGAGTATGGGTGATCCTTTCATCGAGAAAAATTACCTCTAGTGAGGCGGGATAAGTTTCACACCGAATCCAATATTAATGCAAGAAAATTGCGTTAAGGGAGTTTGAATAATAGCAGCGGCAATCTGCCGCTTTATGGGGAATGTGAGACGTGAAAGGACAGGGTGTCGTTTCTACGGAAAAATCCTCTTTCTTTTTTGGTGGTTCAGGGCTAAATGAATTTAACCCAAGCTACGTAAAAAATTATGCCATACAGAATTTGCAAGATGATAGAAGTGGAGAACGGTCACCTACTTTCCAAGCACCCAGATAAATGCCGTTTCCCGCATGGGCACACGCGCAAGGTGGAGCTAGTATTTGAGGCTGACACACTTGATGACCATGAGATGGTGTTTGATTTCAAGATGGTGAAGCATATGGTGGAAGAATTTATCGAAACCTATGACCATGCGCTGTGTATGAATACGGCAGACCCTAAATACGAGTTTTTCAAGGATGCGTATGGCGATAGAATCATCGGGTTTGAGAACTTAGATCCGACTACGGAGGTGATGGCGAAGACTATTTTCGACCACACCAGCGCGCAGTTAGCGCACCACGTGAATAACCCAGATGACGAATACCCCGTGCGAGCAGAGTGCCGCCTCAAGGTAGTGCGTATCTGGGAAACGACTAGCTCTTGGGCGGAATACTCGGTTTAAAAAGCATCTGCGGCCGGGAGTCGCCGCTACTTATTTAATCAGCTCTTAATCTAGCGACGCTGTAGTCGGGATCATCTGGTAGGATCTCGATGTCAGCTAGGTTGCCGGCGCGTTTGAGGGTGGCGCGGCAATCTGGGGATAGGTGACGGAGTCTGAGATTCTTGCCAGCATTTTTGTAGCGTTCAGACATGGCGTTGATGGCCTCGATGGCAGAGAGATCGCAGATGCGCGCTTTCTCGAAGTCGATGACGATGTTCTCAGTATCACTCGATGCCTGGAACCGCTCGGCGAATTCTGTGACGGAGCCAAAGTAGATGAGTCCTTCGACGCTGTAGATTTTTTCAGTTTCAGATTCCTGTTCGACATGAACATAGACGTGCTTAGAGCTCTTCCAGGCAAAGATGAGTGCTGAAAGAACGACACCCACGGCAACTGCCAGTGCGAGGTTGTGCATGAAGACGGTGACGAGTGTGACCGCTAGGATGATGATGAGTTCTGAGGGGTCTACCTTTCCGAAGGTCTTAAATGTGGACCACTCAAAGGTGCTGATGACGATCATGAACATCACGCCCACGAGGGCTGCCACGGGGATCATCATGATGATGTCACTAGCAAACATGATGAGAACGAGTAGCGTGAGGGCTCCTACGATCCCAGATAGTCTTCCACGACCACCATTTTTCATGTTAATGAGTGATTGACCGATAGTGGCACAACCGCCCATTCCGCCGAACATCCCGGAAGCGATGTTTGCGGCCCCTTGTGCGACACACTCACGGTTACCTTGGCCGCGAGTCTCAGTGATTTCATCGATCAGCTGGAGGGTCAGAAGTGACTCGATAAGACCTACGAGTGCGATGGTGAGTGAAATAGGTAATATGGCGTAGTAAAATTCTGGGCTATTCCATGGGATACCATCGAGGTTTGTGGGAATTGGGAAAGCGCTACTTATTTCAGCTGGTTTATTAGTGAGCATTTCGAGGATGTCACTGATGTTTCTAGAGCCGGGGATGAAGTAGGTGATCCCTGCAATTGCGAGGATAGCAACGAGTGTAGAAGGTACTGCCTTGGTTATTTTTGGCAGTAGGACAATGATTCCCATGGTGAGGATAACGAGTCCGATCATGATCATCATGCTGTTGTTATCGAGCCTAGTTGAGTCCATGTTTCCTTGATCATCGATAAAAACTTTAGATTGGAAAAAGAGGAACTGACCCAGCGCAATAACGATCGCGAGGCCATTCACAAATCCCATCATTACCGGATGTGGGATCAGTCGGATGAAACGTCCGAACTTAAATACTCCAATAAGAACCTGAATCGCACCGGCAAACAACAGTGCGACGACGAGGTACTTCATGTGCATGCCTTCGATGCCAGTGGCATTTCCGAGATGAACCGCTTGAGCAGCTACGATAGCAATCGCGCCAGTCGCACCACAAATCATCCCTGGACGGCCACCAAATGCAGCTGTGATTAAGCCAACGAAAACCGCAGACCAGAGGCCGACCATCGGATTGACGCCCGCGATGAATGAGAACGCGATGGCTTCTGGAACGAGTAAAAGTGATACGGTGATACCTGAAAGGATATCGTCTTTGTTGCTGCCAGCCTTTCGTGTGAATAAATTAAACATAGTGTGTCTTTAGAGAATGATTGCCAGCGGACTACTGGTAACCAGTCAGTTTTGCAACTCTAAACTCAATGGAACATCATTGACGAGTGGGATGGGATTTTCTAAATTGAGTTATGAGATTTGTTGTTGTGATGGTGATCGTGTGTTTGCTGGGTGGAAATGTTTTTGCTCAGGGTGAGGTTGAGAAGAAAGCGCCACAGCTTTCTTTGGTTGATCTTATTGTTGAAAATGAAGTGGTATTTGAACTTAAATCGTTTGATGGAAATTACGTAGCTCAATGGAAGGCCTTAGCGGGTAATGAGGCAGCTGGATTAAGGTATCAACTTTCCTACAATACAGCTTTGGGACAAAAGAAGTTGGAGAGTTTAAAGAAATATTATGAGGAGACACCTAAAAAGAAGTGGTTTGGATACTGGCTCCATTACTTAAGCACAATGACAAGCAACTCGTAGAGCGTGCCCGTAGGATCATGAAGAAACATACCTCTAGCGATCTGGGTAATAACCCTACAACGTGGCGTGCTTGGTACACGGAGATGAATAAATAAGTAAAAATGAGACATCTAGGTAGTTCTCACTTGTCAATGGCGGTTGGATAAATAGATTGTGAGCATGTCAAAGAAACCAGCCATTTTGATCTTAGGAGCGCCCGGCTCAGGAAAAGGGACGCAGGGGGTGACTCTGGGGAATCTTCCTAAGTTTTTCCATTGTGCATGCGGAGATGTTTTCCGCTCACTCGATACCCGCACTGAACTAGGAAAGAAATTTGTAGACTACTCTAGTAAAGGGCAGCTCGTCCCAGATGAATTTACCATCGATCTCTGGAAGGCGCAGATCGATAATTGGAAGGACAGCCACGTGTATTTTCCAGATGCAGATATCCTGATTCTGGATGGCATCCCTAGAAATGTGGCGCAGGCGAAGATTCTCTCTAAATACATCGAGGTGCATCAAGTGTTCCATCTATCCTGTCCAGATCGTAATGAACTGGCGCGCAGAATGCGTAAGCGCGCACTCCGCTCTAACAGAATAGATGATGCCAATGAAGATGTGATTCAAGACAGAATCCGTACTTACGAGGCAGAGACTAAGCCGATCATCGATTACTACGATGACGCGATCATCACCGACATCGATGCAGCGCAGGAGCCGATCAAGGTCCTCAATGACATCGTTAGTAAGATTGTTTCCTTGCCTATTTATGAGGAGATGAAAAAGGTGGTTCTATAATTAAATTTAACTAACAGATTGGATAAAATAAAGATACTTTTCATGGGAACGGGAGACATTGCTCTGCCGTCCTTTGCTGCTCTGTTAGAGAGTGACTACGATGTGGTGGGGCTTTTCACCCAGCCAGATAAACCTGTGGGAAGAAAGCAGCTGATGACCCCACCAGTGATCAAGGTGGTCGCTGAGGAAAATGGTATTCGAGTCTGGCAGCCAGAGCGGCTCAGAGGCTCAGATGAGCTTGATGTGATCGAGGAGCTTGCTGTCGATGTCATTGTGGTGATGGCGTATGGGCAAATTTTACCAACACGCGTGATCGATGCCCCGAGAATAGCCTGCATTAATCTCCACGCATCCTTACTGCCGAAATACAGAGGCGCATCCTGCATCCAGGGCGCTATCGATGCTGGCGATGCCGAGACGGGTATCAGCGTGATGCACGTGGCACCTGCGCTCGATGAAGGTGATGTTATTTTACAGCATCGACTGGTAATTCAGCCAGATCACACCGGCGGAGTGGTGCATGATATCTTAGCGGAAAGTGCGCCAGCGGCATTACTTGAAGGTTTGGATAAATTAGTAAAAGGCACGGCGGAACGCCATGCGCAAGACTCGAATAATTCCAACTACGCACCTAAATTAATGCGCGATGACGGCGAGCTAGACTGGGGGATGTCGGCCATGGAAATTGAAAGACGTATCCGCGCCTACGACCCGTGGCCCGGAACGAGCACCACATTTTTAGAAGCAAAGGGGAAGGCGCAAGGAAAGCAGAAACGCTTGAAAATTTTCCCCCAGCTAAGTATAGAGTCTAACAGGAGTGGCAACCCCGGCGAGGTGTTAGAGTTAAGTAAGAATGGTCTGGTCATCGCCTGCGGAATCGGCGCTGTTAGGTGTACTATTATCCAGCCAGAAGGCAGTGCCAGAATGACGGCTGAGCAATTCGCCACCGGTGGGCGCATTCTAGTTGGCGATATTTTGGCTTAATTTGAACGCTTTTACTATCCTATGAATAGGGGATAGACAGGAAAGAGGATTCGATTATTGTTATCATCCTATGAAGCTTTTCACGAGAACCACACTAACAATAATAATAGCGAGCCTATCTCAGGTTTCGCAACTTTCTGCTCAGGAAACCTTACCTGCTCTAGTGGATGGCAAGGTGCCGCAGAACTATGAGGAACTCTGGCAGGGATTTGATCCGCAGAAAGAACCGCTGGATGTGGAGGTGCTGAAGGAGTGGGAAGAGGATGGTGTGGTGCTGAAAGTGCTGCGCTATCGAGTGGGTATTTTTAAAGGAAAAAAGGCGATGATTGCCGCTGTTTACGGCTATCCGAAGGGGGCGAAGAATCTCCCGGGACTAGTCCAGATCCATGGTGGTGGGCAGTATGCACACTATAAGACAGCGTTGACAAATGCGAAGCGTGGCTACGCGACGATCAGTATTTCATGGGCAGGTCGCTTGAGCGCTCCTGATTATTTAGTGAACCCTCAGGTGGTGAAATTATTCTGGGAAAATAAGACGAAAGATCCACAATATAAAATCACTACGGACTGGGGTGCGCTGGATGGATATCATGCTCCGAGCCGCAATGGTAAGAATGCGTTTGTCTCGATCATTACCGCTCCTTGGACGCTGGATTCCGTGGTGTCACCACGTAATAATTCTTGGTTTCTCGCTACCATGGGGGCACGTCGTGCGCTGACATTTCTGGAGAAACAACCTGAAGTGGATGCAAGCAAACTAGGCGTCTATGGTCACTCCATGGGTGGTAAACTTACGGTTCTAACAGCGGGTTCAGATTCACGGGTAAAGGCGGCAGCACCCTCATGTGGAGGCATCTCAGATCGGTATAATAAAGAGCCACTTCACCGCAATGCTGTGGGCGATTCACCCTATCTTCAGCACATTGCTTGTCCCACGATGTTTCTCAGCCCTGCGAATGATTTCCATGGGCATATCAATGATCTTCCGCAGGCTGTTAGTGAGTTAAAAACTAAGCATTGGCGTGTAGCTTGTAATGCACATCTCAACCACCGCGATCTTCCATCTGGAGAGGTCGCTACTCAGCTTTGGTTTGATGAACACCTGAAAGGGACGTTTAAATTCCCAGAGACTCCAGGCAGTGAATTACAGCTGAAAACGGCTGACCATATTCCGTTTTTTTCCGCCACACCAGATGACTCCAAGAAAATAGCATCGGTGGATATTTACTACACACAGCAAGGTGTAGAAGGTGGCGACCGTCAGCTGCGCCTGAATCGAATCAATCGCTACTGGCACCATGCTTCAGCGGATGTGAACGGGAAGACATGGGCTGCAAAATTACCTGTCGTTGATGCTGAAAAAGCGCTGTGGGTTTATGCTAATGTTCATTATGAGCTAGAGACTCCTGTGAGTGGTGTGGGCTATTATTATGGTGACTATACTGCGAAGACTTTTAATCTTTCCTCACTGGTCAAGCTAGTGAAGCCAGGTGAGCTAAAGGCGGCTGGAGTGCTGGCGACTGTGAAGCCTAGCCTTGTGATCGAGGCCTTTGAGGGAGACTGGAAAAAGAACTTCTTTCAGCATCAAACGAAGAACTGGGAATACCGCACCCATAAGGTTTATTCTCCTCTGTGGAAGGCTCCTGTAGGTGGCTCTATTTGCATTGATCTGCTCGCTGAAGAAGCCAATAAATGTGTCATCGGGATCGATGGCTATGCAGCAGAAATCAAGCACGCTGGAGGCGGTGTTTGGAAAACGATCACCCTCAGTTTGTCCGATTTTAAAGATGCAAATAACCAAGCACTCAAGAGCTGGGACGATATCTACGAGCTGCGACTAATCGCCGCCGAGCATCTGCGATCAAGCAAAGGAAAAGACCGCGTCACTCGCTTGGTGGGTGCTGGCTGGAAGGGCAAAGCTCCCCAATTCCGCAATCTTCGCTGGATCAAACCACAAGGTAAATAAAGAACAATTTCACAAATAATAACGATGAATTTTAAAGTATGTGCGGCCTCATTGGTAGGTGTAGCGGGAGTAGGCTATCTCCTTGCGGGTTATATATTGCCAGACAAAGAAGAGCTTCCTGCGGCGGCGGAAGAGGTGAAAGCTTTTCCCATTTCAGAGAAGGATTATTCATTCGGCTACTGGCAGAATGGGCATCGCAAGCACAAGGGTGATCAATCAAAAGACATTCTCGCGATAGAAACGGGTTACTTCGGGCTGAGTCTAGACATGGCTCAGTTAGACAAAGCTAAATTTGGTCTCATCAATGATGAGTTGGATTATACAGGTGCACTAAAGGCTGATGGCAAGCGCATAGCTGGTCTTGAAGATGCTGAGTTAATCGTAGAGTTAGAAAAAGAGGGTAAAGTGTTCCGAGCGGTAAGCTGCCTAGCGGCAAAGGAACGCCAGTCTGGTGAAACATTTCAAGCGACCCGACTGTGGGAGTCCGCCCGCTACGTGCAGCATTATGACATCCAAGGTCTCGAGTTTAAAGCAGACGATGGGGAAATTCTGGTGAGTGATTCTCGTCTTAGTCTGGTAGCGTGGCCAAAGTCACTCACACTCACTGCTGAAGTTTCTCCGGCTGTAATCTACAAGAACGGCTCCGAATTAGGCGTGAATGGAAAGGCAGAATGCGTGATCGATACTCCGGTGGTCATCCCGCATCAAGCAGGTCTGGAAAACGAGCAATTCACTGTCGAAAGCTGGGTTAAAGTTCCTCAATCATTTTACAAAACAAGTAGAGGCTGGATCTTGTGTAAAAACAATCATGAAGCAACTGAGGGAAATTATGGACTTAGCCTATTCAATGGGCAGATCAGAGCCACGATGAACATCGGAGGTAATGGTCCTCAAAACAGACATGGGCTACAAACAAAGTATCATACCTTGACGGCCGATAAGTGGCATCACGTGGCAATGACCTATGATGGCAAAACATTTTCCCTTTATATTGACGGAAATCTTAAAGACTCAAAGGTAGTAGGAAAGAAACGCGTGCTTGGTAGTGGCGCATTAAGCATTGGGAAACGTGCTGACAATCACGGAACAATGACACCTGTCATAATGGATCAGCTTCGTGTCTGGAATCGGTCTTTGGGAAGAAATGAACTCATACAACACACCATGAAACCTGGGCAAATCAATAACCGTGGGGGGCTGACTTATGAAAATAACTTTGAGTCTGGTCCCGCTGTGGATCATCCAGTGTGGGAAAATGCTAAACTTAGTTTGCGGCTAAAGGGAGCCAATCAAGACCAACACCATTGGCTCGCCGAGCAGAAAGTCGCAGGTAAATGGACAGTGGGAGATTACAAGAAAGTCATGGTGAACTGTGATCTTGTTAAGCCTGAAAGTCCAGCTACAGATACGAAAGTGTCGGTAGCCATGAAGCTCAATACATTGCCTGCTGTTACTTACAATGAAGCATTCAACTGCTACGTCGCTGAGGTAAGAAATCCCAAACGCGAGAAACCTAGTAATTATAATGAGTATCGTAATTATGATGACATTGACATCACGATAGATTCTAAAACAGTGGGCAACATTCCATTTCTGTTAGAAATGTATCAGCCAGCAAGCATCACTGGCTTGTGCCCCATTCTCTGTGATGAAAATGGAGTGCCTACAGGTATTCCTGTGCAACTAAGTAAGAACTGGCATGACAAAGAAATGGGTGTCTACCTTCGCGCGTATGCACTGCTGCCTACCACTAGCGGTCAGACGAAATATAAGCTAAGAATAATCTATGGATTTTATGGCAACCTTCCCTCTGCAAGCCATTCTCAGCTATCCTTAGTTGGATGGGGTGGCAACGGTAGGTGGGATCAGCTCGCCATAGGGGCATGGGGGGAAACCTACTGCATGGACATGGACATGAGTAATGTAGATGTAGCGGTTACAGATGTAAGAATGCTCATGGCTCGCAATGGCGAAAATGGTCAAAAATGGAATTGGACCGATGCTGGATGGGGAGGAGATTGGCTCGGAGTGAACGACGCAAAAGGAAACAAGCTTCTTTTTAATGGACTCAAGACCGCCTACATCTCACACGGACCATGTTTAACTGAGGTCAAGTATGACGGCTTCTACGGAGCTGACCGTGAAGTAGATTTCACATCGACAGTGAGAACGCTACGCACAGATGATTACGCCAGAACATTCACCACCATGAAGCTAGTCTTTGATAAAAAGGTAAATGCTGATGGCTGGTTGTTTAAAATGGGGCGTAGCAATCACCTCGTCACTCCTAAAATAGCCTACGGAAATGGAGCCGGTTTACTCAAGGAACACGTAGTGCCTGATGGCTTGAAAATGAATACTGAATTTATTAAGCCCACAGAACTTTCAGGAGCAGGTCCTTGGTGGGTATCTTTCCCGGGCGCTTATACTGCTGATGGTCGAGATTGGGGGACGGGATATCGAGCCCTGGTCATCCGTTCTTACAAGGCTATTATCGGTGGTAAAGAATTCACCAACCCTACCGTCTCATTTCCTGTATATCGTCCATCTGAAGGTAAATCCAATCTCGATTTCTTACTAAGAGCGCCTATTGGAGTGGCAGAATTTAAACCGGGAGACAGCGTCGAATTTGATGTAGAATGGATTACTCTGCCGCGTGTAGCTGCAGACTACTATGGACCTAATGATACATTCAGAAAGCACGTGGCTGAAAACCCATCTTCCTGGAAGACCACCTACCGAGAGGCTGTTGGCAATGATCTGAAAGTCACTGTTGATGGAGGAAATTTAGTGAATCACTATCCTATCATTATTCAGTCTGAGGAGGAGGAAGTCACTGTCGATATCGAAGGTGGTGTGGGCTATGTGCCGATCCGCTTCGATGGGCTAAAGCAAGCTAAAGGCTATGCTCTGTATCAGATTATCGATGGAAAAGAAATCAAGCTCGACCAATCAGCGCACGGCAATGATTTCTGGCAAACTGACTACGATGTGAAGGTAAACCGCTTTTCAATGACATTTAACTTGCCGTTAGATGGAAAGAAGAAATCAAAGTGGATTCTAAAAAGATAACGCACTAGTGTTTTAAATTAATACCTCACTAACTAAGTAGTTCTCCTGCTTGATATTAAACAATAGGCATCCTGATATTAAGCGCAAAGCATTCTACATAATGGGGATGGTAGACAAGTTGACTTGATACAGAGAGTAGAGTGTAATCATCATTACAAGTATCGAATCATCGACAAATGTAACCTTGGATTCAACTAACTAATGCAACTTTCTCTTCGTTGGTTAATTGTTGATGTTTTTCTTGAGGTGATTGATATCCATGCCTTTTCCTTGGCCTATCGTTTAGAGCTTTTTCAACTTTAGCGAACAG